>Ga0256404_1003763_pt1 | contig 30063 bp, 21 predicted proteins | sample RumenRJG_01DNA_FD_185990 | JGI IMG/M metagenome (GOLD analysis project Ga0256404, IMG submission 185990) | Bovine rumen microbial communities from Lethbridge, Alberta, Canada - RJG_01 | ecosystem: Host-associated > Mammals > Digestive system > Stomach > Rumen | place: Canada: Alberta | collected...
ATTCCAACACGAACGGACGGTGACTGCGTGATTCCATCAGGTCCGGTAATGCGGGGGCCGGTGACCGCTACTTCCGGATGTGTTTCCAGTACTTCTGTCAATCTGCTTAATTCCAGAGGATCCGGCAGTTCTATGTCCGAGTTACTGAAGAGGTAATACTTTGGATCATACAGCTCATTTGCTTTCTTCACACCGAGGTTGTTCCCTCTGGCAAAACCAAGGTTAGACGGAGCGTGTATATAAGAAATTGTCTGAATATCTGTCTTATATTCAGATGATTCAGTATAAGCATGAAGAGAGTTCCAAAACAGGCTTTCATTATCCCTCTCACAATAATTATCAACAACGACAAACGAAAGATCCTGGCAGTCGCTGACACGTGAGAGATCACAGATATACCTTGCTGTCCGATCCGGTGTGTTGTACTCTACTATGATGACAGTGATCTTATTACTCATCGACGTATCTTCTCCAACAGCTGTCTATATATATCCGTCAGGAGTTCTTCTCTGAAAACTAACAGCAATATCCCATACACACCGAAAAACATCACTGCAGAGATAGCCAGTGTAAGAAACGTGCCCCGTCCCAGCTGTGGAACCCAGACAGATGCTAAAACGCCACCCAAAGCTGCAAGCAAACCCTTCCAGTAGCGGATCGGTCCAAAGAGTCCGGGGACCTCTTCTTTCAGAGCATAACACTGTACCGCCAACACGACAGCCTCTGCCACCGTCGTGCCAAAAGCAGCGCCCGCAGAAGCATATTTCGGAATCAGCAGGAAGTTGATGATAAGGTCCACCACTGCACCCGCAATCTCCGAGATCAGCACATCCTTCTCTCTTCCGAGAGGAATCAGCACCTGAATCCCGAGAATGTTGGAAAGCCCGATGAACAGAAGCGTCGGCATGATAATCTTCATTGGGATGACTGAGTTATCATAGGCGGGTCCGGAAAGGAAACGTATCCCCTGCGCGGCATATATGATAAAGTATACCATCAGCGGCAGAGCCAGTATATAGACAAAGTTGAGGGCCTTCCGGCAGATGCGGCGAAACTCCTCCATGAGGCCATGTTCCACATAATAGGAACAGCGAGGAAGAAGTACTGCACCAAGAGACGTGACTACGCTCACCAATATAGTCTTGATCTTGACAGCTGTGTTATAGTATCCGACATCTGCATCTGTCTTCATAAAACCCAGCATGACCGTATCCAGATGCAGGTAGATCATCGTAGCAAAGGACATGCCGAAAAAGACCAGCACAGGCTTTAAGTGCCTTCGCAGGTCAAGACCCTCCTGCAGCTTAAAGTCTGCAAAACGATGGGCGTTTATAAAGTTAAAGATATTGGAAGCAGAAGCCGCAAGGATTGAGATACCGCCATAGATTACATAATCCTTCTGGGTATGCACCAGCAGAAACATGGCAGCTACAGCTATACACTTAAAGATGATCGAACGGATCGTGATATAGGTATACTGCTCCAGGGCCTTATAAAGCCACTCCATACCGATCGTGTTGAACAGGATCGAAAGACTCACGATCAGATACAGTGTTCGGTCAGCCCGAAGGCGCGGCACAAACAAAAGTGCTATCACCAGTGCCAGATAAGACAGCACCGTCATCAAAAGATTTACCAGGAAGATCTCCTGTACCGTCCGACTGAGAGCCTCTCTGTCATCCCGCACTCTTGCGCAGGCCCGAATGCCGTAGGTAGGTATACCCAGCTGCGCAAACATGTTGAAATAAGCGATCAGTGAGGTCGCAAAAGTCACCCTACCCATGCCCTCCGGCATCAGGATCCTCGACACATACGGGAAGGTAATGATTGGGAAGATGAAGGAGGACATCGTCAGGATGATGTTCATGACGAAATTCAGTTTGAGGGATTTCTGTTTTGCCACGCTTTTTTTATTTTATCTTTCATCCCTTGCCATACGAAATGTTTTTAGATATTGAACCACTCTGTAGACAACCCATCCTGCAAAAAGCTGCAGGCAAATAGTGAGGGTAAAATGGAAAGCATACCCGAGGCCAAATCGCATAGCCACATATTTACTGACAACTCCATTGAATATAGTATGGAAAATCAGGATATAAACAGTACAAGCACCCAGTGCGCTTAATACAGTGCTTACATACCCCATGTAATCATCTATAAATACAGATAGCTTATATACCAGCAAAGTTCCGCACAAAGCTCCGATAATCGTCAGGCCATATTGTGATCCATAGTTCCTGACCGCAATCTCCATACTTCCCTTATAAATCATATATACCCATATTGGAGATAAAGCAAAGTACAGCAGATGCTGCTTTTTAACCCACTCGATGAAACCATGCTCACGGCACAAAGCCCCAATATAGTAAAAAATCAGACAATAACAAGTCACATCCAGACTCCAGGGAAGCCAATAACCCTTTTGCCCCACCTTCATTCCAACCCAGGATATCAGAATGACAGCAAGGGACTTGTAGATTGGATGCCTGATAAAATGGTCTATAAGTATGTATATAACTCTTACTACAAACAAAATCAGAATAAAATAGACAGGCCCAACAGAATGCACTTCCGTCAGTATGTTTTTAGCAAAGGAAATCCCAATAATATTCTTCGTAAGAATGATTCCGGCTTTGTGAATATGTAAAACCAGATCCAAGACAAAAAAGACCCCATATGGAACCATGAACGTCCTGATAACATGAAGGACGGCCGCCTTCATATCCTCCTTTCGCTTATAGTAAAGGCCCGAAAGAAAGACAAATGCAATCATATGACATGAATAAATGGTCTTTCTCAATAACGGATCGATCTGATTATGTCCTATAAGCATCGAAACAATCAAGATCCCACGTAATATATCTACGGAACGATCTCTCCCTGCAGAAACTGTACTGTCCTTTACAATGTTGTATCTATTGGCCAAATACCTCCTGCCTTCTACAATCATTGTACCGATAATCAGAGCAAACAGGAGGTTCAGGATCAGCATCCAGCGATAAAAAGACCAGGTCCCGACTTCTTGATGAAGGATTCTCACGGTAAATGCCCTGAAATACCGCCAAATCGTCTCTAAGGCAAATAGATGAACACAGAGGAATATCAGAGAGTGCTCACCGACATATGCAAAACCATTGAATCTTTTTATATTTACAGCTAATCCATAAACCAACAGGCATTCGGCTAGTGCAACAATCACCGACAGTATCATGTCATTGATATGTGCCGTTACCACGTAAATAGTCGAATACTTAAATCTGACCGCCCATAATAGAAAAATCAAAGCTGCGACAACGTACCACCTGCCGGACACCCTCTCAAGAAGATTGCTTCTTTTTATCTCATACCCGATCCAAATAAAGAAAGCCATTTCCATAGCAGACTGAATGCTGAATGGAAACCAGATAAACTGCGCGCTGATGTTGCCAAGCATGGCTAAGATTGAAGTACTGACTCCCAGCCTGAGTCGATCGTCCGTGAATGAAAGAAGAATCTGCATGATCAGTACAGCAAAAAAGATAGCAGGAAGCCACCATATCGCGCCGATCCTGCTGCCTATCTCAACTGTGCCAAACTGCATGATAGTTCCGGATGCAAAAAAGGATCGCAAAAGATCCTTTGAAACGATACCGGTCAGTGTAATAATATTGCCATCATGCTCGAAAAACAAATGATTCCATAAGTCCATCAGCATGATACAGGCACAGGTGACAAAGTATGGTACCATCAATTTCTGAAACAGCGAGTTAACAAATGTGCTGTTCAGTTCCTTTTTCTTCAGGGTAAATCCGCTCAACAGACAGAAAACAATCAGATGGAAACCATATACAAAACTGAAATCCAGGTATTCACCAATTTTTCCGGCATTAATATGGCCAATAATCACACAAATCAGCGCAATTCCTTTGGCGTTATCTATCCATTTTTGACGTGAAGATTTATCCATTATTTTATAGTTATAATGATACAATAATTACCTTTGGTATTACCAATTTTTGCAATACTCATTAACTTGGTAATCGAATCCACGATCCAAGCAGATATTCACTTTCTTTGGTTGTTAATTTGCCAAAGCCCGATGACGGGAAAAAGGTCAATTCTCCTAAATACATTTTCCCGTTTACTTCATAAAAATCCACTCTTAAAAAAGGATAATCCTTAGCAATCTTTTCTGCTACTACCTTCATTTGCATCAAATTCTTAGGCATTTTTAATTTATTTTCGGGATCTCGCGGATAATCTGATTCTCCAAATTCTAATAAATCTCCGTTTTCCATATCATAATAATTAGCCCTATGCATTGAAAACCTGTCAAAATCTATTTTAAAACACTTTGCCTTTCCATTAAAACAAAAAAATTTGTAATCTCTAAGCTCTTTAGTCTCATTATCCTCAAGATACGGCTCTGCGATTATTCTCGGCTGTACATATTTATACACCCATTCTCTGCCAATCAAATAATACTTTTTTTTCAAAGCTTTTGTTAGTTTATTCTTAGCCTCAACAAAATTGAATGTGTTTTTATCACTACAAATGACAATGCTTCCACTATCGTGCGTTGTTTTCAAAACAAACTTGTCTGGTAGATCATCAAAACTAATTTGATCAAAAGAATCCCATATTCCTAATGTGGGTATAATATACTCATCACCAATAATCTTAGAAACATACGCCTTCACAGCATATTTATCAACCATTTTAATCATCTCTGGTTTACGATAATTTAGTTTTAACCACTGAAGTTTTTCATTGAATGTCTCAGGCTTTTCAAGCGATAGCTTCTCATTATTACGCGCCCAGTAAACCACTTTTAAATATGTTTCATCAGGAACCCAAGATAGAAATCCTTTTCCCGCCCATTTAAGTATTATTTTCGTTATCATTTTTTACCTTTCGTAAGTACTCATAACTAAAGCGCTGATCATTTTTGATGTTTCCAATTATATCATACATGGCGTGGTGTATTGGCGAGTTGAGTCAGTTTGTTAGAATATATTCCAATAACATTTCTTAATTCGTTGTTGGGGATTGCCTAAATCAACCGTTAGTAGTTGAAATCACCGAGTCCTAACACCGTTGAATAGTTCAGTTTTCAAGCGCTAACAATGTTGCTTTATAATATGAACTCCTCTAGCACAATTTAATTGCAAAACCATCGTGATACATCAACAATCATAAAAGTATAAACCCTGAGTAGATCTTTTTTCTACTCAGGGAATATAAGCAACTATCAACTATATTCTGTATTATACCGCCAATAATCCAAGTATTATGTAAAGTATCATAGTCAAAACAGCAATAGTTATCGCATAAGGTAATTGTGTCCGCACGTGATCAATATGATCAGATCCCGCACCCATGGATGACATAATCGTTGTATCGCTTACCGGTGAACAATGATCGCCGAATAAACCGCCACCTGCAACTGCCGAAAAACATAATGTTGTTAACAGAGTTGCTTCACCTCCAGTGGCGCTAAATGCCATTGGTAGAGCCAAAGGCATTGCAATAGCAAAAGTACCCCATGACGTACCTGTTGCGAATGAAAGAATTGCACATATCAAAAAAATGCTAACTGGTAAAAATGCAGGGTTTAAAGTTCCCGAAACAAAACTCATAATATAGTCTGCAGCACCCATTTCTTTAGTAATAGCGTTAAGTGGATAAGCAACCGCTAGAACTAAAACTGCTGGCATTGCACCTTTAATGCCTTCATTAAATGTATCTCCCAACTCTTTTAAGCTCATTCCTTGAATAAGAAATGACAAGGACATCAATACTACTACAATAGTAACAGCTTCAAGAACCTTCACACCTCCAAGGACAAAGAATGAACCAATCGAAATCACAACAAGGAGAATTGTTGGAAGTATAAAATTAAGTACAACATGTTCTTTTATAGAATTTGACTTTGAACCTCCAGAAGTAGACATAGGCACTGCACCATCACGTAATACTTTGCCTTCATCTAAAGCACGTTTCTCCGCGACCTTCATTGGTCCATAATCTCTAACTATACCAAGTCCAATGAGTAAAACCATGATCAAGCTTAAAATTGCATAAAAATCAAATGGAATAGCTTTTAGCATAAATTCATAAGCCTGCTCTCTTGTTGCAAGGCAGCCCACGCCTACAGCAAGGCCAGTAAGATATGAAGACCACCCAGTAAAAGGATAGATAATTGACACTGGAGCCGCAGTCGAGTCAGCAATATATGCAAGTTTTTCTCTGGAAATCTTCGCCTTATCAGACAGTTTTCTCATTACGGAACCGACAAAGAGAGGTGACATAGAATCTGCAAAACAAAATAAACCAAGCACCCATGCAAGAATTTGAACACCACCTCTTTTTAGATTTTTTTGATTTACGATTCGGGTGAATCCATCAATTGCACCGCTTTTTTCATAATAAGTGCATAAAACACCAAAGAACAAAATATTAAGTGCAGCCCAAATAAAATCTTCATTGCCAAGTGCAGATTGAAGTACATTTGTAAAACCCCAAATACCTTTTCCTGCCATAAAACAGCCGATAATGCAAGCAATAGATAGCGAAAAAACCGTATTTTTGCTAATCAAAGCCAATACAATAGCCAAAAAAACTGGTACAAGTGATATCCAACCCATTATCTCATATCTCCTAATATAAAAATTTGTATTATTATCACTCTGAAAGTGCATTTGAATCAAGTGAGGAAATATGAAATTAATTATTCACACATCGATTCATAGCAAATATAGATTCTAATACGGCATTCTTAACTGAGCGCACTCTGTTAATGACACTGTAAATTCTACTATTAGTGTTATACATACACTACTTCAATGTATAGTCACATAGTGTTACCGAAAGGGATTACATATTCAATACCCTACACTTAATTTGGTAATCATTATTATATACATCTAGAGAGAGTTCGATAGTTTACAATGCGTTTCTTTATCTCTGTTTTATCATCAATTACAACGTCTTTCCGATTTTTCCATATTTCAGGAAAAAAATCATCAAGTAGTGATTTAACTGAGTTATGCACAATCTGATAGATGCTTTTCCTTTCATATGCATTCTCAATTTTCAAATAACACGCCGTATCGGAAAGATAAAGACAAGGACTATTTAAATGTTCAAATTCACAATAAAAAGCACTTTCAATCAGTTTAAAATTCGCCTTATCACATAAAGTACAAAAGTAATCCATATACTTTATTATCTCGCTACCCTCCAGCCGTATTTTATTATTAAAAAAGTCCACTTCCTTTGTTGCTAGAAAATCAGATAAGCCAGTCTCATAAAACATTATTTTAGTACTATCCTGTTCAATAATGCTTTTAGACAAATTGTGTATTTTCCAAGCTTCTTCTTTATTGATATTGTCTGGTATTTGTTCTAAAAGCTGACGGAATAAATCGTCGGGCATAAGTAGTTCTGTGATATGCCCAAGTAACCATCTTATATTTGTCGAGAGAAGAGATTTTAAATAGCCTTTGTCATTTACAAAATCGCTCATAAAACGTTTAATGCAAACTAAATCCTTACTTCGTATCTGCTGAATAAGCTTTTTATACAGATCTACGCTTAGGTTTTTATCCTCAATAATAGCTACTGATGATGATATATCCGATCCCCCAAAAAGAATACCTGAAACAATCGCATCTCCTTCTGTCACTTCTAACATCACATTTGAGGCCATTGGACTAGAGTATAATGTAAAATCAAAAATAGAAAAACCGGATATCAAGTGTATTAATGACAAGCTATCATAAATGGTCTCAGATGCTTTCATTGCATTAAAGAAAAAAGATACTTTCTTGTTAAGATCTATTACAGTATTCAAAAAAGAGCCATCAGCTATTCCACAAACTGCTAACCGAGCTTGTTTATTCAATGAAAAAAAATCAATAATAGTAATACTGTTATTTGACGACCAAATCATTTTACTGATACTATTACTTACTTCGTTTGTATTAAGATATGGAAAAAACTGGGTGTAATTTATACCGGCATTCTTGCATGATTGATATGTCCGAAGCAGATTCTCAGCAATATTCTCCCTAATAGTTTTCTTATCATTGCCGTATTCTATCAGAGCGTCATTATTGTTTTCAATTTCTAATACACTTGATATACAATCAGCAATGCTATCAATTGTTTGATTTATTGCTTTTTCTGAAGGCAGCATTTTTCCGCTAAGCCATTTACTGATATAAGATATATCATATCCAGTAGCTTCAGCAATTGACCGGTTTTTCAAGCCCGATCGTCTTAATAAATCACGCAATAACTCAGAAAAATCATTAATCATACAGAACTCCCTCTATAAAGATAAGCCCAGCTAGCCTCTCAGATTCAGGGGTTGGTTTCTGCCTCCTGGTAAGCATTATCGAAGCATATATTAGCTTCTGAGCATCCAAATACATTGCCAGACATGCAGGTCGATAAATCAGATAGTAAAAACACACAAATTCTAGCTATTTCTGCAGGAAACAGAGTTCTCAATCCAAGCGTCGTTTTCCTTATAACTTTTCCGTGTGTAAGATCATCTGTCATGGGAGTTAATGTAGTTCCCGGAGCAATAGCATTAATACGTATTCCTTCTGTCACTAATTTCTTTGCAAGGCCCCTCGTCAAGCTTGCAATTCCTACTTTAGTAAGCCCATAAGGAACGCTGCTTCCCATACCGCTAGTATCCGATGCCATCATTACAATTCTTCCAGTTCTTAGGTGTGATTTTCTATAGTATCTCAGCCAAGCTTGTGTAAGGAAATAGGGACTTTTCAGATTTACAAGAAACTGCTCATCCCATGTTTCCTCTGTCACATTTATAAAGTCTCCTTCATGCAGGCTTATCCCCGCATTATTAACTAAACAGTTTATAGGGCCAAAACACTTTTCAGCATCAATCAAAAGTTTATCGAAAGAGCTGATATCTTTCATATCGAATTGAAAGCCTTTACATTGTGACCCCAAGTTAGCCTCAGCTGCCTCTAACCGCTCTTTCGACCGGCCCGTTATTATCACTCTTGCGCCTTGGGTAATGCACTGTTTTCCTATCTCATAACCTATTCCAGATGTTCCTCCAGTAATTAAAATAATACTGTCCTTCAGAAGCTGTCCTGGAAGCAAATCACCCAAATAAACAGTAAGATTTATCATTCCATTTTCCGTCGAGTAATCCATCTGCTCCATAATTCCTCCGCAAATAATTTATAGACAGTTCCGTAGATTTAATACAATTTTAGCGTGATACTTTTCTGATCAACTTTTTAAATATTGTAAAAACGGACTTGACCGTTTCTTCAACAAAGCGTCTATAAAAAATATAGTTTATCGATAGATCAACAAATACTACAATTACAAATATCTTTACTGCAAGGATAACCCATGAGATATAGTTATGCACTTCCATGTTAATTGATTTTGTCAGCTGACAAGCGACCACTATCGATATTACATCGACATAAAACTGCTTCCAAAATATCATAACCGATCGATGTACTAAGTGTTTTGAATCGTAGTATGCCATCCAAATCGTTTGGTATAGCATAGCAGCTAGCGTACCTATCGCAACTCCTATCAAGCCAAATTTAAATACCATCGCAATTGATATTGTCAAGTTTACAACAGCAGCAATAATATAGTTCTTTTGCGTCTGCTTATAGTGCCCACTAGCTAGAATCATTATATTATAGGGCAGTCTAAGGCAATGGCAAGCATTTGCCAAGGTCAGCAATACTCCAAAAAGAGGCTGAATATAATTTGCGTCTGTTACCCCTTCTGTATAAACTCTTATAAAAGAAACAATTAAAATTAGTGTAGACCCAAATATCACCACTACACCGTTATGAATAATCCATTCAACTTTATTAAAGAATTGCTGTAACTTATCTCGTTCTTCTTTTGCCCAATACTCTCCAAGTAATGCTTGTATTCCATTTGTCATAGACATAAATAGTTGCTTTACGCCATTGACTACCATATAATAAACTGCATATATAGAAACATCTTTAAGTGTCGCAAAAGCAGTTAACACTATCACATCTGTCTGATCAAGAACAACTGCTGCAATGTGTTGCGCAACTCCATTCCACTTCTGCTTGATTGGTTCTTCCTTATATTTTATATTTCTTGTGATACTATAATGACTATTGATATAACTACGAAGATAGATTGGACGTATTAAATATACTAGGGAAGATCCGAGCTTGACTGTTTGAATTGAGGCATTAAAATGAATAAGCAAAAAACATAGCATGGTGTTCAATACCAGTGTTATAGTCTGAATATTGTACTGAATATATCCATGTTGATCTGCTACTAGAAATAATCTATCAACTACACCAAAATAATACTGGGCAAAATAAGAAATACTAATTGCCGCAATCAAAGTACCGGTAAAGAGAAAATCAAATTCCCGATTTAATACTGAAGGATATATTATTATTAGAACAATAACGTATACTGCTAAAATTTGGCCTATTCTTCTAAAAAACAAGCCAGCCGATGTGACAATCTGATTAATAAGATCAAAGTCTTTTGTTGCTAGAGGCTTATACAAGGAAGACTGAACAACTGCTCCCACACCCAAATCCAAAAAACCTATTAGAGAAAGAAACTGAGCAATTGAATTGACCAGTCCATTCACATCAGAACCGTATGCCTTTAATATTACTCTAGGTAGAATAAATCCACATATAATGGTTGTTATTTGGAATATCAGTGAAGTGCATGTATTCCAAAAAAGTAATTGTTTTTGATTCATTTTAAACTATTATTTTATCGGCAGATGAATTAAACTCCCCAGGTAATTATCAGAATAGTCATCAAACCCGGTTTCCCAGCCGCTTTGATTATACAAGGTAAACTCTCCGAAATAGATTTTATTGTTTGCTTCATATAAGTCTATGCGTACATGCGTAAACCCTGCACTCAACTTCTCCGCTATGGAGATCATATCATCTATAAAGCATGGCTTTTCCTCGTAATAATCTAATGGCAATTTTCTCGTAAGTCTATTAAACCTACATAGATTCCAATTCGTGTCAAAATGATAATATAAAGGCTTTCCCTCTGCTCTTCCTCTTACAACCATCACATTATCAACCTTGCCATCAAAACAAAAAAATTTATAATCGTCTAAATGTCCTGTAATACTATCCTCTATGTATTCTTCCGCGATAATTCGATGAGGTATCTTTTTATAAGCCCATTCTCGCCCTTCCCAATAATAATTCTTTTTAAGGCTGCTATTGATGACCTCTTTTGCATTTTCTTCAGAGAAACAGCTCCTATCTTTACAAACAACAACACTTCCGCTATCATGAGTGCATTTTAAAACAAATTTCTCTGGCAATTCATCAAATTTAATTTTATCAAAACTATCCCAAACTCCTAAAGTCGGAATAATATGTTCTTCACCAATCAAGTTCCCAACAATACTTTTCGCTTCATATTTATCAACAAGCTTGATGTATTTTGGGTTGTGATCATGTATTTTTAACCACTGGAGTTTTTCATTATAGGTTTTAGGATTAGACAAGTTTAGTGTTTTTCCCATTAATCTATAATAACGCATTTTAAGGAAAATGCTGTCCGGTAAAAGTTTACTCAATTCGTGCGCAATCTTCATATTCTGCACCGCCTTGTAATCTGAGTATCAAGATGCTAATTCATCCATACAAAACAGATTTATCTTTTCATGTTGTTTAGTATCTTTTTAATGTCGATAGGAAGCAGTTTTAGCATTGTGTCATCAATAACATGCTCATGATGCTCTTCGCTATTTAGTAATACAACGTTTGTACTACCATTTACAGAATTAATGGAAGTATTTGATGTAAAAAAGATCTTTTCCCCATTTATATCTAGATCATCAAAAATATAAAAATATTCTGTCTTAAATCCGTTTTGATCATTATTCTTAACTATGAGATTGTTATAATTAATTCTTTGTACTCTCTTGTCCCATTTTATCTTTGCATCAGAAAAGGTTTGATAATGGAGGAAGATAATATCTACATCATAAAGTCTTCCAATCACCATCTTTTCAACTGGATCCTTGTATCTCCCTTCTTTATATCTTTTTTTCATCAATTCATAAACATGGCACTCAGAAGCATCAATCTGAATTAGTTCTTGTTTTAAATAAAAATCTAGATTACTAATAAATTTTAGATAATCATATGCCGGAAACCATAAACCTATTGTCGGACTTTTATAAGGAAGCCTAAAGTAATCGTATATTTCGCCTCCCCAACAATTATTGCTGATAATTGTGAAGTCTCTATTTTTTAACCCAATGCGCCTAATCAAACCCAACGGGATACTTAATCTTCTTTTGAGCTGTGCTTTTGATAGTTTCATTTTATTCACCATGCTTCAAGACTAATAAACAGTCTGTTGCCCAAACATCAGGTCCTAGTGTAGCTACATCAGACATTGAGACACTATTCATCCATGCAACATAAGGAAATGATAATTGGTCTCTTTTTGCGCTTGTGTTAATAAATATATGCCACCAATCTTCCATTAGTTTCTTACATATAGGATTTTGGTGGTCTCTTGCAATAACATTACACGTAGTCATGCCATAGTCCTCAGGCATGTGCTTTTTTCTCAAAAAGTCGATCTGTCTTTCTATAGCCTCATCACTAGTTTTTCGTACAACATATTTATTATATAACGCCTCCTGATATACACAATTATTATAACTATGCCAAAACATTGCAATGCCACTATTCTTTATTCGATTGATAAACTCCGTAAAGTCTGTCAAAGGTAAAACGTTTCCATCAATATAAATAGAATATCGATATTCCGGAAAAACTACATCAGGATGCATTTTAAACCATCGGTTTTTTTCGATTGGATTTAATCCATCCAATTCGCTTAAATATGGGGTAATATCTACTTTCTTCCAAGTAGAACTTTCAAAGAGTTGATCAGTTATTATGTAATAATCTATATTATCCGGTTGACATAGTGGACTTCTAAGATTATCAAATGAGCCAAAAATACAGGTGTACACAGCTATTTTATAATCAGAGAAATAATTGGCTTTTTCTGTATTCTCCTCCCTTATTTTTATCGGCTTTGCATACTTTCTAATCTTATAGTTTCCCTGTAAATTAACTATTTTGTCCTTTATCATCTTTGTAAAAGCAATCGGTCCTGATTTTATCGCATACATAAGATCACTAATTCTTTTTCCAGCCCTGTATTCATGGCTATTTTGTATTTCTCTCAAACGATGAACTATTTGTTTCCTATTCATCATTTCCTGGTTATATATCTTTTCGTCAATAGTATAACTATACACAGCAGCTTATATCTCCTAGAATACACGTGATTTTATTTTCTTTGTCGCTATTACGTTGCCTCTTTTAATTCTATATCTTTTTGAATTTTTTATGCAAAAAAAGTATAGAATATAATACAGATTCATTCGTACAAAAGGAACAGATGTCAATGTATATGTTGCCCAAAAAGCTAAAGCGATAAAAAATGCCTCTTTAGATCTATAGCGATATGGTGTTATGATTACCGAAAAAACCCCTAATATTGCAGTTCCTATAATTCCACAAACACCATGTCTTGCCCCTTCTTCAAACCATACGCTTTCCAATGCACGAACCTTAGCAATAACATCTTCACTTGCATAATCCGAAAACCGCTCTCCTAATCCTGTTAGTGGTGCCCTTTTCATTAAATCCAAGACCCCATACAACTGTTCAAATCTCATTGAAATGCTACTCCCAGAAACGCTTTCTCTGGCTTTTGCACTAAACAAGCTAAAAAAAATATTAATATTATTCTTATATAAGGGGAAAACGAGGATTAATCCAATTATGCTAATAATAATTATTCTATATGTATATTGTCGTTTAAAATTGACCACACTAAAAAAGGATATTAACAAGAAGAAAATCCCCGCTCTCATTTTAGTCCACAAAATACATAATACACCAAGTGCAGCTATAAAAAGATACATCCAAGCATTTCGTTGATACCGCTTTTTATATACGAATACAACCAAAGCAGTCATGATAAAAAAAATACCAAAATTGATACCGGCACCGATTGGGTGCTCAAATATCGACATTAGTTTATATCCTCTGTATGGATCATACCCATAGAAAGATAAACCATCTGGTGTCATTTCTGATTTCATTAACGCTATGGGATTTCTTTGGATGATGTGCTCGATAACTGCATAAAAGCTGGCAAAACCAAAAATAATAGCAAATCCTTTGTATAAAAAAGAGAAATCCTTTTCCGATTCTATCACATTCCAAATGAGCCATACTTCTAAAACACTGAAAAATACATAACCAATTGTTCGCGAAAGCTCATCGGCAAAACCACTTATCGATGTAAAACATGTTAAGAACCTTGAAATTGTGGTGAATACAAAAGGTACTAATAATGGAAAACTTGGAGTTGACCTCTTATACCATTCTTTCGCAAAAAAAATCAGAAAAAAGGAAAAGGATGTCAACAAGTATATAGGCACTGAAGGCAACCCATTTATTGCTACTACCTTTGCATTTGGAAACCAGAAAATCTCCAGTAACATATACAACAAGTATGCTTTTTTAAAGTTGCCTATAATACTTAAGGTTATTAATAATATGGCTGCAAGAGTAAATACCATTTTCTTATAAGTTATTTCAACACAATCGTTTAATTATCTATACACAGATTTCCTTCAAGTCAAGGTTTTGCTCCTGTTTAGATTCTGTTGGCTAACCTGTATAGTATTAATAGATTAAGGTAACATTGCAATTCTCTTACTCATACTATCAAAAGCATCGTTCATCCTTCCACATAATAATAACCCTCAACTGTAAAACGAGATGCAACCCCTCTCGTTCCGTCTGAGGCCATAGTGGGTTGAAATTGAATACCATCCGGGAGGTTGCATCCCGGCTTACAAAGAGACTGGCGTAAGCTGGTCTCTTCTTTGTTGGTGGAGGATGGCGGAGCATGCTGCGACGTCATCCTCTTAGTTACCTTTATCATGAGCCCGAAGTCTGTCAAGGGTTTCCGCGTGAGCGGCGCGCAGTGCCCTTGACAGGCTGAAGGACGAATGATACTTCTTGCTTTTCTTCTTCACTGTGCAGTATCTTCATCTGGTTGGCGGCGGAAACGGAGGATATCATGGCAAACTTTTTTACCTATGAAGAACGTTTGACGCTGCAGAAGCACTTGAAGGATGATCACTCTTTCAAGTGGATTGCATCCGTCCTGCACAAGGACCCTTCAACGATCTCAAGAGAAGTCCGTAAACATGCAGTCGAACTGGCGACCGGCAAACCGGGATACTCATTTAATGCCTGCAAGAACAGGAAAACCTGCAAGGTCAAACCGCCCTTACTGTGCGGTAAAGAGTGTACGAGGAAAGGTTCTTATGGAGCCTTCTGCCGGCTCTGCCGCTGTAACGAACGCTGTCCGGACTTTGTTGAAGAGGTATGTATCACCAGACTCCATCCGCCTTATGTCTGCAATGCCTGCCCAACCTTCGATAAATGTACGCTGCTTAAGACCTTTTATGATGCGGAGAAAGCGCATCTGAAGGCTCTTCAGGTTATTTCGGAGTCGCGCAAGGGTCTTTCCACAAGCGAGGAAGAGATCGCCAGGCTGAACCGGATCATATCGCCGCTTGTAAAACAGGGGCATTCGATCCATGAGATCTATGTCACGCACCAGGATGAACTGATGTGCAGCGAGAAGACGATCTATAACTACATCGACAACTGTCTCATGGAAGTCCGGAACATCGATCTGCCGCGGAAAGTACGGTTTCGTGTCCGCCGTAAAGAAAAGGAGTTCAAGGTAGACAAAGGCTGTCGTCTGGGCCGTACATTCAAGGACTTTGAGGCATACATGGAGGAGAACCCGGATCTGGCGGTCGTACAGATGGACTCTGTCATTGGCAGGATTGGTGGAAAGTGTCTCCTCACGATCCACTTTGTTGAATCCTCTCTGATGCTGGCTTTTCTCAGGGACGCAAATACATCCCAGTCCGTCATTGATGCCATCAATGACCTGGACAAGCGTCTGGGACAGGATCTGTTTGGCAAGCTGTTTCCCTTGATCCTTACCGATAACGGCAGCGAATTTTCAAATCCTATGAAAATCGAGTGCAGGGATCCTGCCGATCCCTCAGCATTGCCCTTTCGAACAAGGGTGTTCTACTGTGACGCCGGCTGCCCTTACCAGAAAGGCGCTATTGAGGTCAATCACGAACTGATCCGGCGGGTCCTTCCCAAAGGAAGCAGCTTTGATGATCTGACACAGGACGACGTTAACAGGATGATGGACCACATTAACTCCTACAAACGGAAAAAGCTGAACGATCGCAGTCCCTACGAAACGTTCAGCTTCCACTACGGAGAAGAGGTGTTAAAGCTTCTGGGGTGCACTCCAGTTGCCGCTGAAGACATCTTACTGAAGCCTTCTCTTCTCAAGTAATTAACACGACAAGCCGCCAACATCGCTAACCCATACCGTCCAAAGAAGGGGTGGATTCTCCGATTACAAAAGAATCGAGAGGGAGTCGACCTCCCTTTGGCATGCCTGTCAAAGGCATCATACACGAAAAATGCACGTATGAACAGGTTGCATTTCGCTTACAAACCTTGCATCTCGTTTACAAATCTGGCATCTGGCGTTCAAAACTGGCGTTTCGTTTACAAATATTCACTTTTCAATCTTCAAACAAGCATCTCGTCTTACAAACTGGCACCTCGGATTACAACTCAGCCACATAATAATAACTATTTGAAGATTTTTATTTTTAAACTCCATAATCCATACTATATATCTTTTCTTAACATAAAAGTTCAATACTGTTTTTGTCAAACGCGTTTTTAAATGCCTCTAAATACCTCTCCCCTGAATTAGTATCAGGCTCCATAAAAGCGCCTTCTCCCCACTCATTCCAAGCAGTAAGGAAAATATAGTCCTTTTTTTGTCTATTACATATTGAAATCAAGTTACCAAGATATATCTCAAACTTTTCTGGCGTTGAATTAAGAATAACTTTGCCTTTCTGTCCGCGGCGAGGGGTGTCATCATAGTTAACAAAAGCTCCATAATACATATTATTATCATGACACCTTTTTGCATTTTCTATTATCTGATTCCAAATTTTATCATATGAGTACTTAGAGACTATTGTTTGAACCTTATTTCGATTCAGCAATCTTGAAAACCTATCAAAAAGGCTCCCCCACCCAGAATATAGTGGCTCATATCTAAATTTCATAGCGTTCTTAGGAATTCCATGCAGAGGATTATAGCTATATACTACCTCAATACCTCTAAACCCAACGTTTTTTGCACATTCATTCCAAAACTCCACCATTGTCTGGATATCTTTTGAATAGTTATAGATTAAAAATAGCGGCTTTTCATTATGCTTTTCGTATCGTTGATCTTGAAAAAAAGGCAATAAATAATCAAAATGAATTTTCCAATCCTCTTCATTTCCAACCCTATACTCTATCAAAATCTCGGGGCCTTTTTTCTGCTCGTTTTTTTTCTCATCTAATAACGGTGACCAATCATTTCCTTTGATTTTACTCCAGGTCCTTTTCCAACTTGCATTGTCCCATGCAAAGAAAAAAGGAATGTCGATATCCAAATTATCAAGGATTATCTCTGCAGGTTTTGTAAGTGTTTTTTCTTCGCTATTAAACCAGTAGTGATAAATTCCGAATCCGCTTACCCCAAACTTTTTTGCAAGTTTAGCCTGCCATTTAATACTTTCTTTATCTGACAAATCATAATAATACTCGCTTTCAGGAACTTTTGGTTGAATATGCCCTTCGAATAAAGGTTTAGCATTTCGAACTGCAACCCAATCTGTAAAGCCTTTCCCCCAAAACCTTGAGTTTTCAGCTGTTTCATGGAACTGAGGGAGATACATTGCAAAGACTTTTGTTTTACTCATTGTTTAAACCCATTATCAAATAATTCATTCGCACATTTCTTTTTTTAAGCTATGAGCTAATTCAACCCAATCATATTTTTTAAGGTGATGTTCAACCAGGCTTAAATATGCTTTATCCGTTTTTTTATGAAGCGACTCGAAAATGGCACATGCAATTAAATCAATATTATTTGGATCAACCGTAATCCCTACGTTACCTACAACCTCTGGAAGGGATGATGTATTAGAAACGATTACCTTTGCACCACACGATAGCGCTTCTAATGGAGGAATTCCGAATCCCTCATATAAAGATATAAAAACAAATGTTGCACAGGAAGAGTACAATGCGACTAATTCTTCATCATTGACGTATCCCGTCAATACAATATCGTTTTTAAATTCCGAATGGTCGATGTATTCTTTTACGACTTCATATCCGCTACCAGGCATTCCTGCAAGAATCAGACTCCCATCATATCTATGCATTTGTTTCAACTTTTCAAACGCCTTACACACACCCATGGCATTTTTTCCTGGGTGATCAATTGTGCCGGCATACAAAATATAATCATGTGGCCAGCCTTTCTTGTCTAATATATCTATGGCTTTTGACTCATCCATTTTATAGAACTTATTCCGATCAACTCCGTTATAAATAACTGTGATCTTTTTCGGATCAACCTTCAAGTATTTAACTATATCGCGTTTCGAATTCTCAGATACCGTGATGATTTTATCTGCTTTCCTTGCAGTAATGGGATCCGCCAGCTTAGTCCTGTAAAACATTTTCAACGGAGAAAACTTTCCTGGCACATTAAACTCAATCAAATCGTGCATGATTACTATCGTCGGACGAAATTTGAAAAGAAGGAGATTGAAGTTAGGAATCAAAGCCTTGTCTGCTTTTTCCTTCAGAGATAAAAATGGAAACACGAATGTCGTCCATAAGAGATTTTTTATGGAACTATTTTTGCTGACTTTATAGGTTTTAACAGTTATATTGGGGTTATGAAAGTGGAAATCATCTTTCATGTCCTGATTTGTATAGACAATATACTCTATATCAGAACCGGAATTATCCAATAACGAAATCAGATTTCGTCCAATTCCGGTTATCTTTTTTCCTACATAGCCGCTTATTACTATCTTCATTCTATTCATTCCTTCATTTGCTTTTTCAGATCCGCATCTACTATTTCTTCACCTGACATAGTTTTAAGCTGTTCCTGACTCGCTTCACTTAACCCATTGTTTATGACTGCATTAAAATCGCATGTACTGCATGCATCCAATTCTTTCTTTGTTACTTTTCCATCCCTGTATTTACGGCAGATCGGATTTTCATACATACTATAAGGTTTAGAAGAAAACATGGCTTTCAGCTTATGCTTGAGCACCCACCACGCCGGTTTCCATATATACTTATGCATCGCTGGAGACACAGATCCAATCATCCAGCACTGTCTATCGCAATTACGGACTTTTTTTCGTACTGTCTCTGCCTCCGAACTATTCCAAAGTTCGTCCCATGTCTGGGTATTGAGATTGCCCATCACCTCTTTATCTTTTGTACCATTACATGGCATCACATCACCATAGGGATCGATAAAAAATGTATCGAAGGACATATCACATGGTAAGAGTCTCGGCTGACCATAAATATAATTGATCAATCCATGATTAAAATAAGCACGAAACCATTTCTTCGGCGAATTAGATTTCAATAGTTTATTTATCAATGTCTCAAAATTCTGAGCAACCATAGGGCGGTCATGGATAATATTTTTTGCCTCGACAAAGTAAAAACTATTGTGCAAAGATGCAGTAGCAAATTCCATTCCCATTTCATCAGAAATATCATATAAAGGAACTAAATCCGGAGCATTTTTATCCTGAACAGTCATTCCAAATCCAACATCTTTCATTCCCATTTCGCGAAGCGTCTTTAGCGTTTGGTAACCCCTCTGGTACCCATTTTCAAGTCCTCTGATTTCATTATTTGTTTGCTCAAGCCCTTCTATTGATATTCTGATGCCAATCTGCGGAAATTCTTTGGCCAGATCCACAATGCGATCTGTAAAGAAGCCATTCGTGCTAATGACAATTCGATCCGACAGCTTATACAATTCTCTTACAATATCTTTAAGATCCGTTCTTATAAATGGTTCGCCACCGGTTATATTTGTAAAGTACATTCTGGGAAGTTTTTTTATCGTTTCAAGGCTTATTTCCTCTTCGGGTTTTGATGGTGCTTTATATCGATTGCACATGGAGCAACGCGCATTGCATCGATATGTTACAATCACTGTTCCATTTAATTTCTTTCCATTATGATCACTTGCCATTACTAGTTCCCTCTTCCAGAATACCAATCATTCCCAATTCCAGTCAAACCGATCAATATCATCCTCTGTCAGTTCATCACCGAGCTGCACCTCAATCACATGTAACTCCGTTACAGCTTTTATTGCATGTAGTGTTTCAGGTGGAATAACTACGGAATCTCCCCGCCCGATTTGTGTTGTTATTCCATCAATAACCAATAAGCCTTGGCCTTCTGTAAAAGTCCACATTTCTGTTCGCCTGTAATGTTTTTGATAGGAGATATGTTTTCCGGGAGTTATTATCAGTTCTTTTACAAGAGAATTATTACCATCTTTATGTGTATTATAATTTAATACCTTATACTCCCCCCACTGCCGACGTTCATACATTGGCCGTGAAGTGGATACATAGCTTTTTAATTTATCTGATAGTGTTTTCTCACATACAAGTATTCCATCCGGTGTAGCAGCTATGACGGAGTTCTGGACCCCCAGTGCGACAAGGGGTATTCCTAGCTCGTTAATTACATGCGTGTTATTGCAATTATCAACCACTGCATTTCCGCTGATCGGATCACTCATCGCTTCTGAAAGTGTATTCCAGGTACCAAGGTCTTTCCAATCGCCCTTAAAACGAAGCACATTGATGCTACTTTCATTTTCAACAACTTCATAATCAAAAGAGATTTTGTTATAAGAGCCATATTCCTGAAACATTAAATCATAGTCCGATGTTCCCAATAATTCTTCTGCTATACCAAGAACATAGCTTAATTTAAAACCAAATACACCACAGTTCCAAAGAGCACCCTGTGCAATATACTTTTCAGCTGTGACTGCATTTGGTTTTTCTTTAAACTCTTTTACTTTGGAAACTCTGTCTTTTGATGCAGGAATAATATATCCATATTTTTCTGATGGGTATGACGGCTCGACCCCCATTAAAACTAATTTGGTCTTCCCAATGTGTGTCTCCAGCTCTTTTATTCCATAAAAATAGTCAATATTAACATACGGGTCCACAGGGCATACAACAACTGCCTCATCTTTCTGTACACCCTGCTTTTTCAAATATGCTGCCGCGAGAGCTATAGCAGGAAATGTATCCTTCCTGTCTGGCTCAATGCTTACCCCGATATCATCTCCTAATTGCGCCCTGATCTGCGGAATCTGATTCTGTGAGGTAGCTATGACAACCCTTGCTTCAGGATCCACCTCTCTGATCATACGTAGCATTCTTTGAGCCATCGATTCCCGCGACCCATCTTCTTTTTTTAAGATTTTCAGAAACTGCTTTGATCGTACATCATTAGATAGCGGCCATAAGCGAGTACCTGATCCTCCGGAAAGTAAAACTATATTCATACTTTAATATCATCCAAATTATTAATGACTATGTTTATAAACCAAGTTTATTTTTTATTATCGTCTGTATTTTGGAAAGTTTAATCTCAGCCTCGTCCTTGCTGTCAGCTTTTATACTATAATATATTTTAATTTTGGGCTCAGTTCCGGAAGGTCTGATAGCGATCCAAGATGAATCAGACAAAACATATTTTAATACGTTGCTTTTAGGGAGTGCCCCAAATACTTCATTTATAATCACATCTTTCTCAAAATCTATGATTTTTACAGTATTGCTAAAGGGACTTGGTTCTTTACGAAGCATTTCCATAATAGACTTGATCCGTTCCATCCCCTCTTTTCCTTTTATCGTAAACGACTCCAATTCATCCCTATAATATCCATACTCGGCGTATAATTCTTCTAATTTCTTTTTAAGTGTCTTCCCCTCTGCTTTATACTCTGCTGCCATTTCACAGATCAGTAATGAACTAACCACTGCATCCTTATCTCGAGCATGAGTACCTGTAAGATAACCATATGACTCTTCATAACCAAACAAAAAATCATAATCGATTTCTTTTCTTCCTACCTGCTTGGCTTTTTCAAATTGTGTAATCTTTTCTCCTATAAACTTGAACCCAGTAAGTGTATCAAAAACAGCAATTCCATGTTTTTTGGCAATCTCTGCCCCAAGTTCAGAAGTAACTACAGTTTTAATAACTGCGGGCTTCAGCCCTGCGGTAGATGTATGGTTTCCTATATAATCCATCAATAAAGCGCCTACTTGATTTCCTGTCAAGACAGCAAAGTTCCCATTCTCATCTCTGACAGCCACTCCAACTCTGTCACAATCCGGATCAGTTCCAAGCACAATGTCTGCATGCGTCTTTTCGGCTAAAGATATCCCCATTTCTAAGGCTCTTCGGTCTTCGGGATTCGGACTGACTACTGTCGGAAAATCTCCGTTCAATTCAGCTTGCTCCGCTACACATACAAGGTTCTCAAAACCATCCTTATGTAAAACACTAGTCACCGGTATAAACCCTGTTCCATGTAAAGGTGTGTAGACGATGCTAAGCCCCTTTTTTATCTGGTTATCAGACAACCGGCTTTGCTTTCCTACAGCATTCAGGAATTCTTCTGTAATATCTACATGCTCTATAAGACGCGGACAGCCAGTAAAACAAACAGTTCTATAGTCCTGAATCTCGTTTATATACTTGGTTACTGTTTCCGCCTGAGAAGGGACCAATTGACAGCCATATTGATCATAAACTTTATAGCCGTTATACTCTTTTGGGTTGTGTGAAGCTGTAATAACTATGCCTGCTATACAATTCCAATATCTTACAGAGAACGAAAGCTGAGGCGTAGGTCTGGCTTCAGAGTGTAAATAAACTCTAAATCCCATCGCTGAAAGGACATTCGCTGCTACCATAGAATATGATTTAGAATTCCTCCGTGTATCATATCCTATAGCAACTCCACGCTCTTTTGCTTCTTCACCAAAACGCTCTAACAGGCATTTTGCCAAACCCAGAGTAGCTCTGCCAACAGTGTATTTGTTGATTCGATTTGTTCCGGCGCCCATAATTCCTCGAAGTCCGCCAGTCCCGAATGATAAGTTCTGATAAAACCGATCTTCAATCTCTTTCTTGTCTTTTACAGGATCCAGCCTTTTTAATTCAGCTTTTGTATCCGAATCAAAGCAGGGGTCCGATATCCAGAAGTCATATTCATCCAAATAATTCATTATCTGTCTTATCCCTTCTACTGACCAGCCGTTTGATATAACTGTAATGTTTGATCAACAACGTCATCCCAGTTATATTTAGAACAAATATAATCAGATGACTGGCTTTTATACATTTGTACTAATTGTGGATTATCAATTAGATATTGAAGTTTCCTATGTAAATCATTTATATCTCCTTTATGAAAGCTAACTGCCTTATCTTCTATTATTTCCAAACATTCAGGAATATCCGAAGTAAGACAACAATTACCATAGCTCATCGCTTCCAAAAGGCTAAGCGGCATCCCTTCCAGATCACTGGGAAGACAATAAACATATGCATTACTGTACAATTCATTAAGAATTTTACCTTGTACAAACCCCATAAAAATAATACGTTTATCGTCTTGTGCCATTTCTTCTAATTCCTTAGTGTACTGATCAGTATCAGAGCTCCCGCCCGCTATAACCAGATTCTTAACTGAGTCAACTTGTTTCCAAGCCTCAATCAGATACTTTACTCCTTTCTCAGGCACCAATCTCCCAAGGTATAAAACATAACTGTCTTTTTTCAATCCACGCATTGAGAAGATTAAATCAGCAGTTTCCAGTATAGGCTTATTAACTCCATTCGGAATATATACAACATCTCTTTTATAAGTATTAAGGAAATAATTCTTTACATTTTTACTTAGTACTATAATTCCATCAGCCCATTTTACAGCTGCTTTTTCTCCACCCATTATATAGGCACTGGCAAACTTTCCCCATTTTGCGCGTTGCCAGTCTAAACCATGTATGGTGACAATCACTTTTTTCCCCATAAGCTTTGGAAGCCAACACATAAAACTAGGACCCTCTGCATGAAAATGTACAACATCATACGGTCCAAATGCAGCCTGAATAGCGCCTATGATAGACGATGTCATTGCCGCAAGGCCTTTACGATTAATTGTAAACACATAACGTAATGAAACCCCTTTATAATGTTTAGCAATTTTCTTATCAAACTCGGCACCCGCTACATGATGCCCAGAACGATTATAACAAGTCACCGAACAACCTAAAGATGCCATCCTAGTACTAAGTTCTTCCACAACAATTTCTATCCCACCTTCTCTTGATGGAATACGCTTATGGCCAAGCATCGCTACTCTCATATTTTGCTGTGTTTTTGTCATCTTCAAAACATTCACTCAATAATTGATTATTTACGATTCTCTTTTTCGTTTTTATTAGTTTTTACTGTATTTATAAGTTGCCCGTCTGAATCATAGATATAATTCACTTCAGAGTAACCCCACACAGTAGTAATAAGAGAACCATTTTTATCCTGATATCTTTTAACAGTTAAATTCCCAGCTGTATCATATTCACTATTTTCAATGTAATATCCACCTGGAGTTTGAACCATCTGCCCAGATAAATCATAATAACTTTCTTTTATCACTTGATTAAGGTTATTAAATTCCCTATGTACTTCACAATACTTCCAATCTCCCCAATCTATCATTACAGGGTTATATTGATCATCAAGGTATCTTTGTACTATAGCATTTCCGTATTCATCATACTCTCGCTCATTTACAAAGTATCCCTGAGGCATCTGAATCATATTTTGGTGAGTATCATAATAGCTTTCTTGAATAATCTGCTTCTTTCCATTAAAAACTCTATGAGTCTCTGCATATCCCCATGATGTTTCAACAGGCTCACCATTTAAGTCGCAATACCTCAGTACAGTCGGATTCCCTGAACTATCATACTCTTTTTTGAGCATACTGTATCCCGGTTTCATCATTACAGGATTTCCATCGGGACCATAGTAAGATTCACAAATAATTTGGTTCTTATCATTAAAAACTCTATGTATCTCTGCGTAACCGAAAACAGTATTTAGAGCATCTCCTTTTTCATTTAAGTATTTTTGTTTAACAATATTCCCTCGTTCATCATTTACCCGAACGTCACTATAGTACCCTTGTGGAAGCATAATAGGTTTTCCATCTGTACCATAATACGCTTCCGCAATAATTTGATCTTTTTCATTTAGCTTACGATCTACTATTGCGTATCCGTTCTTTGTAATAGTAAGTTTATTCAATTCATCATAATATCTAGCTTCTATAACTGCATTATTAGCATTATACTTATACTCACATGCAAAATATCCGTCAGAAGTAATAATTGGCCTACCATCTAATGAATAGAATTCATCTCTATATCTTTTTCGTTTAGTATTATAAAAAGAATGTGTATCATATAATGGGGTTCTTTTTATAGTAAGTTTTTGTACATTAAGTTTGACATCAGCCTCAGTGATAATTCTAAAATTTATATCTTGATATCCAGACGAATAAAAAGAAAGCTCATCAATATATTTTCCTGATTCATCAATATCCTTGCCATATACAACCACTTCATTTAGAGTTTTGCTGTCATTATATGCCGTTACTTGAAGGAACCCAAGCAGTCGATCATCTGAATAATCTTCTTTAGCACTTAAATCATAAATAATAGTATATGGTCCGGTATATAATGAAAAATGTGGGCCAGTCCTGATTGACTGCTCGTCTCCGTTTAAGTGAATTACCCCATCTGAATACTCCAAGCCATTTTCCTTCGCTAGCAGCTGCAGATCCACTTCTTTTTCATGACTATAAAATCCCGTCACATGATATCCCTTTTCTTGCAGTCCATGGACAACAGACAGATCGTTCGTATAAATTGCACTGTATTCAGAAATCGGAGTAAACAGAAAACCACTGTTAATAAAGCAGTTGGAATCATAATTGATATCCATCACTACTGTGGTATCATATAATCTTGCCAGGTCATCTGCCTTGAAAACAGAGGTACTGACTTCAGGAAAAGCTTTTCTGTATAACTCCGGAACTCTGTCAATATATACTTTTCCTTCTGCCAGAGAAAAAATGTCTGTCAGTCCTTTTGTATCTGATTCAACTGTTTTGGAAAGCTTTTGGTTTTCCTGACTGATCACCTGATTTCCCCAGTTTGCTCCGCTGACTAGCAAAAATACACATACTCCGGCCATTCCACAGCAGATCAGGCTTTTTCCAGGATGACTGCCTCCGGAAATGACCAGCCCGTATAAAGCTGCGATGAATACTGCTAATAATCCATATGCCTGAACCAAAAGCAGAATAAGCCAACGGTTCCCAAATGTGCTGCCTTTCCAGCCAAGCAGATCAACAACTGTTCTTCCACAGGATATTATGCGCGGACCAGCTATATAGCCGAAAAAGAGCATACACAAAACACAAACCCCTGCTCCGATTATCCGGCGTTGTCCGCTGTTATTTGTGTTCTTTATCCAGGCTCTTGCATAAACTGATTCGTTGATCGCCGGATATGCCGCAAACGGCATTGCAAGCAAAATATTATAGTTAGCCTCGATAAAATGATGCTCCGAAAAAGAGTGTACCCCAATCAGGAACATCACACCGACGAGACGCCAGTCCTTGTTTTGGACCGCCCTCCACAAGGAGCAGGTCCACGTAATGCATATGATTATAAATAACAGTGCCCCGTATCGGATGAGGATCAGGGGGTATGAGCTGTCAATAAAATTGTAATCCGGATTGGTAAATGTGCTCCCTCCATTGCCGATCATGGTAAAGAAGTGACCTAATAAACTGATACCGTACTCTCTATATGCATTAACCGCCAGTTCTATTCGGCTAGAAAGGATATTATCGATTCTGAACGCCGGTCCGATGCCCTTCATATACGCCAGCATCAGTCCGAAAAATAATAGCGCAAACAGCGGGAAGCTGAAGATCAGCCCTCCCTTAACAATTTTCTTAAACCACTCCGGCAGTTTATGCAGCACCGGGATCTTCTGATATAGCAGATGAGCTGTTACTATGCCAACAAATAGCATGCTGCACATGGTAGATGTGACGCTCATTGCTATGTACTTGCAGAACCATACAGACACTATGCCCAAAAGGATAGCTGTAATATCTGTCATCCAGTCCCAGGCAAGCCAGCAAAACATCAGCAGGAAGAGCACCATAGAAGCCATATCTGTCGGATACTGGATTCCCAGTGAACTGCGGATATAGCCATCCTTCAAATACACATAATTTTCAATACCACCCAATGTTGCAGCTGAAAAGGTAATAATCAGAACAGCAAAAAGGCATACCGTGAATACTTTCAGAACATACCTGTAGTTTATTCCGCGAAATGCGACGATAAACAGTCCCAGATACAGCAGGCTCCAATAACGCAGTCTGAGGTATACTAAAGCATAAGCAAAGGCGCAAATAACAGGTAAAAAGTATTGCGTCAAAAGCTTCGGACGGAGCAATATTCTGACCGCAGCCATGACTGATGTAATCAAAAACAAATACTTTAAAAAAGATCCGGGAATGGACAATAAAAACGTGGTTTTCTCGAAATTTCTGAACAGCAAATATACTCCCAGCAAACCTAATAATATTGCTGTGAGGACTTGTTCTGTTTTTGTCAGTATGGATTTTTCAGAAATATCCTTCCCGGTCAATCAAAACTCCTTCTGAATGTCAGTTCCAGGCTTTACGATCATCCCCATATTGCCCTGCTTTGCATCGTTGTACGCTTTATTAAGAACTCGAACTCTGTATTTTTTTCGTCTCAAAATTGCGCTCAACAACTTCATCCGGCTGCTGAAAAAAGGTCTGAAATATCTTACCATCCAGTTCTTTCCATACTGCATATCGAAGTAAAACTGGTTTCTGAGTTCATAATATGCTTTCCAGCTCCACTCATTAACTTTTGTCTGTCGTTTTGCCAGTTTCCGATGCAGACGGGCACTTTTGATATAAAGAATATTTGTTATTAAGGAAGCCCTGTAAGCATAATCCGTGTCATCAAACAAAATAAAGTAATCTTTATTAGGAATCCCGATCTTTCTGATGACCTCCATTTGGAACAGCGGGCCTTCCAGGGGCATATCAACAATTCTGGTACGGTTCTCCCTTACTGTTTCACTATTCAATCTGGTCTTGTATGTATCCAGCTTTACGAGAAAAGGATTTGTCAGATTGTAATCCGTGACTATGTAGTCTGTCCAATTCTCATCATTTCTGCATGGAACACATACTCCGTTCTCAGGACCGATATTGCTGATCAGCTCTTCAAGGCAGTTCTTTTCCGGACTGATGTCATCATCCATGGCCCAGACAAGATCATAAGGAAGATCTTTTACAATCTCAAAAGCTTTGGCAAATCCGCCGGATCCCCCCGTATTAATCGGACTAAGATAATAATATATCTTTATATCATTCCAAACAGATTCAACGGTTGATCCCTCTGCACTTTGAACAATAACTCCAAGTTCTGCCAGCTTTTCTTCCGTGCCGTCCGTGCTCGCATTATTGACGACCACAATACCCTTTATTGGATATGTCTGATGTAAAAGATCATCCATCAGCTCCGTAAGAAGCTGCTTTCTGTTATACGTGACTATTATGACGCAAACTGACGGATTCCCGGTCATCTTCCACCTGCTAATTTCCAGACTGTAAACAGCAACTTGTTTCGATATAAAACAGCCTTTATTTTTCCCTTTTTATCAGCTAAACGAAAAAAACGATCAGAACCGATCATATTCCATGGCTCTTTGGAGTACAGTTCATTTTCCAGGGAGCTTTTCGCGGCCTGATCTGCATCCCATTCTTTCCGCCATACGAGACAGTTATGTATTCTCTTCAATTCTTCTATCACATGATTGCATACAGCCAGATACTGCCTGTCATTATCCGTATCAACAACCTGTGTGATTCTCTCCAGCTCGTCTGCTGTTTCATGGACGATATCCGGATTGAATTTTCTGGTAGCTGACTCCGGGTTAACATGGTACAGGTACCATGTTCTTTTTACAACTGCAACCCTGGTGCAAAGCTTCAGTACGCGAAGATTCCATATGATGTCCTCGCCGATCTTAATGCCCTGATCAAACGGAACTCTGATGGCTGTTTCTCTTTTTACCAGTCTTGCTACCGGGCCTCTGCCAATATAGCCCCCCTCGTAACGGATCAAGCTGTCTATCAGATGTTCCGAAAGATCAAATCTGTTTTCACTGTATACTGTTGACTCCAGGCTGCCATTTTCTTCATTCCGGTCAGCCTCTGAGCTGACTTCCCTGACTCCTCCGATCAAATGATCTATATTTTCCCGATCAGCGATCTGAAGAGCTTCTTTAAGGAAAAATGGCTGCAATTCATCATCTGCATCCAAAAAGGTAATATAATCTCCCTTTGCTTCCGCTAAACCTTTATTTCTGGCAACGGATACGCCTGCATTTCCCTGCGTAATGAGCCTGATGCCCGGAAAATCTCTACAGATAAAGTTCAATAATTCTGTATGGTCACGATCACTGCCGTCATTGATGATGATAATCTCAAAATCCGTCTCACTCTGTGCCTGAGCACTGTGGATGCAACGCCTCAGCATATCTTCATTTTGATTATAGTATGGAATGATAATGCTGACTTTAGGCATATGATAGTCCTTTACATTGAATCCTTCAAAACTGAAACCGTCCGGACAAGTCCGCTTTGTATTTTATAAAAAGCCTTCCATCCAAGGCTCTGCAGCTTACTGCTGTCCAATACTGCCTTGGTCGCTTTGGAATAACCGGCCCGCTCTGTCTCCTCAGGAAGTTCAAAAACCACCTTTGTACCGGCTTCGTCCGCAATAATCTTTGCAAGATC
>Ga0256404_1003764_pt1 | contig 30061 bp, 32 predicted proteins | sample RumenRJG_01DNA_FD_185990 | JGI IMG/M metagenome (GOLD analysis project Ga0256404, IMG submission 185990) | Bovine rumen microbial communities from Lethbridge, Alberta, Canada - RJG_01 | ecosystem: Host-associated > Mammals > Digestive system > Stomach > Rumen | place: Canada: Alberta | collected...
TTGACAAAAGGAATCCATAACCGTACCCTCACTTACGGTGCGTTGCTGTGCAATAATTTTTTTTATTTTAAATTTTTCATTTTTTCAAGAAAAAACTATTGACTATTCATAGTTGGTCTCCAATTAAATTTTATGATTTTATTTGGTTTAGTTATATATAAAATCATCTTATAATAACAGCTTTTTTTCCAACAGCATTATATATATTTTCTAATTTATTTTTAGCAACATACCATTTTGTTTGACCATTGGCTTGAGTCCAAGAATCGGTTATTATTTGTTCACCTGTTATTTTATTATAACCATTTAGTAACATAACATGAATATTTCTTGGAGCACCCTCAATCCATTCTTTAAGAGGCTTGAATCTACCTGTTGCATAAATTACTACTGGATTATTATTTGCTAATTCATTATCTAAAGCATCAAGTGAAAAACCTGTAGCATCAATCACATTTTGATTTCCTGATGAATTTCTACCAAAAGCTGCTAATGGTGCTGGTGCTATCCAATGTGCTACATTATTTGGAGCAAGTCCAAAAATATCATGAGTAAATCCTTCATAAGCATTATTTGAGGCTGATTTAGGCATATCAGAAGCATATTGAACTAAAGACATATTTGTTAAATAACCTTTATATTGTAATCCCATCAACAAAGATGCAGCCTCACATCCATTTAAAACATTATTACCATTTTGACTAATATAAGGAACATTCAAAATTACCCAAGCATTGTTAATTGCTTCCTGTCTTTTTTTCTCTTCCTCTAACTTTCTTCTTTCTTCCTCTTGTCTTTTTCTTTCTTCCTCTTGTCTTTTTCTTTCTTCTTCCTCTTTCTTAGCAATAATATTAATCGCCTTATCTAACTCACCATTTATATTAGCCTTAACATCATCTTGTTTTAATCCATTAGCTTCATTTCAAATATTTTCAACTGTATCTCTTGTAACACCAGAATTTAATTCTATTTTTTCATTATTAGTAAATAAAACTGATACTTTCAATTCAATATTATCAATATCATTTCGTTGCTTTTTCATATCCGATATATCATTAGTAAAATATTTTTTATACTCTTTAGGTAAATTATTATAATCATTTTCAATTTCATTAATTTTATCAATAGATGTATTAGAAACTAAAACTCCATTAGGATAAACACTATCAATTTTTTCTTTTAATAAATAATATTTATTTAACCTATCTAATTTTTTTGATAAATCTTGCTTTTCTTTATCATAACCTTTTATTTTACTAACTCTTTCTTTTAATTTATTAATTTCTATTAATTTAATATCTTCCTTAGGTTTATTATTAACAAAAAAATTATTACATTGTTCTTTAGTTATAGAATAATATTTTTTATTTGCAATATAATTATTATAAGTAATATAACCACTACAAATTAAAATTATCAATATAATAAATAATAATTTTTTTCTAGGCACAATTATCACACTACTCTAAAACTCTTATCTTATGTATATAATATCATAAACAGTCAAGAAATAAAATAGTACAATTAATAACTAATTTTATAATTATTTTATTTATAAAGATAATCTAAATAAAAAGTACTTTCAAAAAATGAAAGTACTTTTAAATATTAATTTATTATTTAGCTGCTCCATTAATTTGACTCATAACTTCTTCAGCAAAATTTTCTTGTTTCTTTTCAATTCCTTCACCTACAGCTAGACGAGTGAATGAAAGTATTTCTCCACCATTATCTTTTACATATTTTGATACTGATGTTTTGCTTTCTTTAATAAATTCTTGTTCATTTAAAACAACTTCTTTATAAAATTTATTTATTTTACCGTCAACCATTTTTTCAATGATATTTTCTGGTTTACCATTAGCTTCGTTTTTAACTTGTTCGCGAACTACTTCACGTTCATGTTCTACCATTTCAGTTGGTACTTCTTCACGAGTTACGGCAACTGGATTCATTGCTGCTACTTGCATTGCAACATCACGTGCTACTTCTTCATTAGCACCTTTTAATGTAACAACAGCTGTAATTGCACCTTTCATATGAGAATAAATTCCAAATGTTTCATCATCTTTTTTTGTTATTCTAGAAAAACGTCTAAATGAAATTTTTTCTCCAATTGTTGCAGTGGCATCAATTATTAATTGAGATAATGTTTTACCATTAATTTCAACTTCTAAAGCTTCTTCTGTAGTATTTGCTTTACTATTAATTAATCCATCTTTGATTTCATTAACTAAATCTTTAAATTTATCACTGCTTGTTACAAAATCAGTTTCACAATTAACTTCAAATAAAATAGCTGAATTACCATTGCTTGCTCCAACAGTTAATCCTTCGGCAGCTATACGGCTTGCTTTCTTTTGTGCTTTAGCAATTCCTTTTTCTCTTAACCAGTCAATTGCTTTATCCATGTTACCTTCACAAGCTTCTAGAGCCTTCTTACAATCCATCATTCCAGCTCCAGTTTTTTCTCTTAATTCTTTTACATCACTTACTGTATACATAAACAGCCTCCTCTATAATTTCAAATATTTTATAAAAAAAGGAGTATCAAGCAATACCCCTTAAAATCATTACTTAGTTAATACATCAACTAATTCTTGTTTCTTCATAGAAGAATAACCTTTAATTCCTTCGGATTTTGCTCTTTCTTTTAATTCAGTAAGAGTTAAACTTGATAAATCTTCGTTTTTCTCTTCTTCTACCTTCTTCTCTTCAACCTTTTTAGCAGTATTTTCATTTTTTACTTCTTGTTCTGTTGAAATTTTAGTAAATTCTTTCTTTTGTGGTTTTTTGTCAGCTTTTGTTTTATCATCTTCACTAACATAATCAATTACTTCATTGCCATTAACTTCAGCAATAGCATTTGTAAGAACTCCTATTAATAATTTTACTGAACGAACAGCATCATCATTACCAGGAATAACATAATCAACCATATCTGGATCACAGTTAGTATCAACTATACCAAATACTGGGATTCCTAAAATTCTAGCTTCTTTGATAGCAATTTCTTCTTTACGTGGATCAACAATTACCATTGCTTGTGGCATTTTCTTCATCTCACGAATTCCTCTTAAATTCTTATTTAATTTGTCATATTCTTTTTTTATTTTAATAACTTCTTTTTTAGGTAATGCTTCAAATGTACCATCTGTTTCCATTGTTTCTATTTCTTCCATTCTTCTAATTCTTGAACGGATAGTCTTAAAGTTAGTTAAAGTTCCACCTAACCATCTTTCGTTAACAAAATACATTCCAGTTCTTGTAGCAGACTCTTCAGCTGCTTCTTGAGCTTGTTTCTTAGTTCCTACAAATAGAACTTTTCCACCATTTTCAGCTATTTTCTTCATAGCTTCATAAGCTTCTTCTAACTTTTTTACAGTTTTTTGTAAATCGATAATATAAATGTCATCTCTTGTTGTGAAGATGTATTCCTTCATCTTTGGATTCCATCTTCTTTTTTGGTGTCCAAATTGAACACCTGCTTCTAATAAATAATTCATTGATACAATACTCATATATATAATTCTCCTTCGTTTATTTCTTCTATTAGTTTCTAAAACTCATCACCCTAAGGCACTAGATAAGTAAATCCACTAATATGTTTATTTTTGTAAAGCTTCTATTATTTCAGCTTTCTTCATTCCAGTAATACTAATTTTCTTTTTAGTTGCTAGTTCTTTTAGTTCTGCAACTGTCATTTTTGAATAATCTGTGTTTTCTTTTTTACTAGTTGTCTTTTTTGCTGGTTCTTTCTTTTCAGTAGCTTTTGTAGTTGCTTTCTTGGTATTTTTAGCTTCTCCTACAACAACTTCTACATTATTAGTTTCTTCATTTTTAGCTATTTTTCCATTTTTTCCATCTCTACTAATCTTTACTAATTCAGTGAATGCTTTTGGATCACTAATAGCAATTTCAGATAGCATCTTACGATTGATTTCAACTCCAGCTTTATTTAAACCTTCAATAAATCTTGAATATGAAATATCATTTTGTCTACAAGCAGCATTAATTCTTGTAATCCAAAGTTTTCTGAAATCTCTTTTCTTTTGTCTTCTGTCTCTAAAAGCATATTGTCCAGAATGCATCAATTGCTCTTTTGCAGTTTTATATAATCTATGTTTACTTCCAAAGTAACCTTTAGCTTGTTTTAATACTTTTTTGTGACGAGCTTTTGTTACTGCTCCATTTTTTACTCTTGCCATCTCTATTCCTCCTAACTAATTACTAGATTAAATAATGTTTTTTAATCTATTTTGATCTGCTTTACTAATTCCAGATCCCTTTCTACAACTTCTATTGAAGTTAGCACTCTTGCTTCCAGTATTGTGTCTACTTCCTGGTTTTCCAATTTTTATATCATTTTTACGTTTTGTAACTACTTTTGCTGTTCCTTTATGTGTCTTAATCTTTGGCATATTTCTTCCTCCTATAATTATTTGTCTTTTCTTGGTACTAATAACATTGTCATCATTCTACCATCTAACTTAGGCTTTTGCTCTATATCTGCAATTTCTTTAACTTTGTCGGCAAAACGATCAAGAACTTCCTTACCTAATTCAGTATGAGCCATTTGACGGCCTTTGAATCTAACTGTAAGTTTAATTCTGTCTCCCTTTTCTAAGTACTTTGTTGCATTTCTAACTTTTGTTTCAAAATCTCCAACATCAATAACTGGTGATAAACGATATTCTTTTAGCTCTGACATGTTAGCTTTTTGCTTCTTTAATGCTTCCTTGGCTTTTTTTTGCTTTTCATAACGGAACTTATTATAATCCATTACTTTGCAAACTGGTGGATTAGCATTTGGACTAATAAGAACTAAATCTAATGCTGCATAGTTAGCTAATGTTCTAGCATCTTCAATTGTTTTTACTCCTACTTGCTCACCATTTGGACCAATGACTAGAACCTCACGAGCTTTAATTTGATCATTAATCAACATGTTATCATTATTCTTTGCGATACCTAACACCTCCATAAATAAGAAAAGCAGATATAGAAAATCTATATCCACTTAAAATCACAATAAAGAAGACTTTATTTAATTCTAGGCATTAACCCATCACTACTCGTTGATCAGGTGGATATAAATCTCTTTCCTTTTTTCTCGACTAGTAATATTTTATGCATAAATACTTGATTTGTCAATATTTTTTTAAAGCTTTTATGTTTATCTTCTTCAGTATAGAAAGCTCCAATAAATTGTCTACCAAATTTATTTGGATTAATTCTTGCTTCGGAATTGGAATAATAATTATTATCTTTTATTGTATCAATATTACTATAGATAACATTATTTAATTTACGATATTTAAATTGTTTTTCTAATGCCTTTTTTAAATCTATTCTAAAAACTCCATTTCCTTCGATAATGCAACCTTCCCAAACCTTTTTATTTTGTGCCCATTTTGGTAGTGAGTCATAGGCCCAATCTTTACCAGCACAGGCTCCAACATATACTTTTATTTCATCTTCACCTAATCCATAGTCATGAGTTAGACAATCTGCTATCATCATGCTTCCATGATAACTACAGGACAATCAGCCACAGGATGACCAATTACAACTCCCGGAACTTTATCTGTAATTACTAAAATATCTTCAGGAATATCTGTCCAACCATTTGGATTAGCTTTTACATAATCTTCAGTTAATTCAAAATGACTTCCATCTTTGTATACTTGATCAGCCATAAACATTTTCTGACCATCAAAACCATTTGCTTCTCCAAATTTTTGACGATGATTCAGAAAAATAGTACTTTTATCACTTCTTGTTAATTCATAATCATCTAAAAAATCTAGATTGTTTTTTAACATAATCATTTTTCTATCATCTGGCGTAATATTGGTTAGTCTAATTGTACCACTATTCATAGTACCAAAAATGTTTTTAGAATCAACTATTTTTAATTTATATTTTGAATTGCTGTTCACAATATTATCACCTACTACATATATTTATGAAATAATCAATAATCTTACGTGAATTTTCATCAAAATCATAACTTATCTCAGGATGCCACTGTATTCCAATATTGAAAGTTTTATTTTGTAATTCAATTGCTTCAATTAGATTATCTTCAGAAGTTGCTACTACTTTATATTTATTATTTATTTCAACATGATATCTATGAAAACTATTTACTTTAATTTTATCATTTCCTAATATCTTATATAATTTAGAATTCTTAGAAATATTTACATTATGTGTAAGAATATTATTATCTTTTTGATAATGGTTAATACTAGTATCATTTTTATATACTTTAAAATCTTCTCCAACACAACTCATTAATTGCATTCCTAAACATATACCTAATGTTTTTATATCACGTTCAATACATCTATCTAATAAATATTTATCAAAAGGTGTAATTTTAAAACCCCCGGGGAATATTACTCCATCAACAATATCTAAATATTTATCAATATTTTCTTTTTCTTTTAAAGATAACTCACTAAACTCATTATATTTAGTATTTATATAATCATAGTCTCCCGTTTGAACTATTGGTAAGATAAATCCTCCACCTTTTTGAATAGTTCTTCGTAGTTTTTCGGTAAGATATAGTATTGGTCTTCCATCTTCTAGTTTACTATATCTTAAAGGGATTCCAATTATTGGCATTATAGCTTAATTCTCTTTTCAATGTATTCAACTACTTCATCTAAGTTTAGAGTAACTTGTTCCATAGTATCTCTGTCTCTTAATGTAACTGTATTATTTTTTATAGTTTCATCATCTACCGTTAGGCACCATGGCGTACCACAAGCATCATTTCTTCTATATCTTTTACCAATAGAACCAGTTTCATCATAACCAGTCATAAATGTTTTGGAAAGCATATTATATACTTCATGAGCTTTTTCACTATGATATTTTTTTGCAAGTGGCAAGACACTTACTTTATAAGGAGCAAGAGCTGGGGATATTCTTAAAACTTCTCTTGTATCATTTTCTAATTCTTCTATTTTATAAGCATCACTTAATACTGTTAAAACAAGTCTATCAAGACCAACACTTGGTTCAATTACAAATGGTAAATATTTTTCATTAGTATCAGGGTCTAAATATCTTAAATCTTGTCCAGAATGTTTCATATGAACACCTAAGTCATAATCAGTTCTATCAGCTATTCCCCATAATTCTCCCCAACCAAACGGAAATTTATATTCAATATCAGTTGTTGCTTTACTATAGAAAGATAATTCTTCTTTAGCATGATCTCTATAGCGCAAATTATCTTTAGAAATTCCTAAATCAAATAAAAAATTCATGCAACGTTCTTTAAAATATTTAAACCATTCCAAATCAGTATCTGGTTTACAAAAAAACTCTAATTCCATTTGTTCAAATTCACGAGTTCTAAAAGTAAAATTACCAGGAGTTATTTCATTTCTAAAACTTTTACCAGTTTGTCCTATACCAAAAGGTAATTTTGCTCGCATTGTTCTTTGAACATTTTGAAAGTTAACAAATATTCCTTGAGCAGTTTCTCCTCTTAAATATACAGTGCTTTTAGCATCATCTGTTACACCTTGATGAGTTTCAAATAATAAATTAAATTTACGAATATGAGTATAATCCAAGCTTCCACATTTAGGACAAACTATTTTATTATCCTTAATAAATTCTTCTAGCTTTTCATTACTCCAGCCATCTCCTGTTTCTTGTCCTTTAGTAAAATCTTCAATTAACTTATCAGCTCGAAATCTACTCTTACACTTTTTACAATCAATTAAAGGATCTGTAAATGAAGCAACATGACCTGATGCTACCCAAACTTCTGGATTCATTAAAATTGCACTATCAAGTCCATAATTATTAGGATCATTTTTTATAAATCTATCCCACCAAGCTTTTCTAATATTATTTTTTAATTCAACTCCAAGGGGACCATAATCCCAAGTATTAGAAAGTCCTCCATATATTTCACTTCCTTGAAAAATAAATCCATATTGTTTACAATAATTAACTAATTTATCCATATCTATCTTTTCCATTTTATACCTCCAAATATTTTATTAAATCATCTTTATCATTAAATATTTTTATATAATTTAAAATGCTTATATCATTAAATTTATTTTTAATAAGTTTAGTAATAAATTTAATTAAATCGTAATAATAACCATCTTGATTATATATAATTATTTCTTTATTTGAACTTATTGTTCTTTTTTCTTCTAACATACTAAGTATTTCAGAAAGACTTCCGGTTCCACCTGGTAAAAATAATAATTTATCACTATTATTATAAATTTCTTTAGTTCTATCAAATGTAGTATCTAAATATGTACATTTAATATTTTTATCTACTTCTTCATTATAAAGTTTTAAAGTATATAAGTATATTTTATTAGATTTAAAATTATTTATAATCTTTCCAAACATACCTTTATCATTTACACCGCCTATTACTAGGTCATAGCCCTTATTAGCAAGTCTTTTACTAATATAGTCAGCATCAATCATATATTTATTATCTATATCAATATGTGATGAGCAACCTATAAATATTTTAATATTATCACTTCCTTAAAAAATAAAAACTTCTAGAATTTATGTAAGTACGGATATATAATCCGCGGTTCCAACTTACTTATTCTAGAAGAATCCCTTAATATTATACTGCTCTAGGTATTCCACACCCGTCATCGCACTTATTGAATAAAATATAACTTTTTTTTAACTTCTTGTCAAGTGTAAATATTTTTTGTAAAATAAAGAAAAACATTTGAGGAGAAATTATGGAAAATAAGATATTAAATTATAAAAGAAAAGATTATTTATCTTGGGATGCATTTTTCATGGGGATTGCTAAACTTGCTTCGGGTAGAAGTAAAGATCCTCATACACAGGTTGGTGCTTGTATAGTAAGTGATGATAATAGGATTTTATCAATTGGTTATAATGGGGCTCCAAATAATTATAATGATGATATATTTCCTTGGAAGAGAGAAGGACCTGATACTGAAACAAAGTATATGTATGTTTGTCATGCTGAAGCAAATGCTATTAATAACTATTTAGGAAGTAGAAGGGATTTGAAAGGGTCTAGAATCTATGTTGATTTATTTCCATGTAATGAATGTGCTAAAGATATAGTTCAAGCAGGTATTAAAGAAGTTATTTATTTATCAGATAAATATAATGGAACAGATGGAAATATTGTTTCTAAAAAAATATTTGATACTTGTGGAGTTAAATATAGAAGACTTGATAAAGCTGAAGAAAAAATAATAAAATTGTTTATTAAACCGGATGTTAGTTTAGAATATTTAGAAAAATAGAATAAGTTTTTGCTTATTCTATTTTATTTGTCAAAGACAAATTCTATTTTAGCATCATATAATTGTTGGCAATTAAGTCTTTTATATTTATTATCAACTTTATCAATTAATTGTATTTCTATACCATCCCATATAGCAATCCACCATACTACACTAAAACAATCTGATATAAAATCTGTAACATATCCATCTATAAGATAATTAATAATCATTAAAACGCTTGCTAAAACAATTAAGAAATTTGATCTTCTATTTTGTAAATGTATATCATATTCAACATCATCTATTTCAATACCATAATTAGTTTTAATCGACTTTTTAATTTTTTCTTGATCTTCTTCACTAATTACTGGACAATGTATTTCTATTATTAAATCTGTATCGACTGAAAACATATAAGCAATCTCGTCAACATAATCACAAAATTCATCAGATAACTCTAATTTTTTATAATCATATTTCATGTATAAGTCACTTATATTATTTAGTTCTATAGGAATTATACCTTTACCATCTCTTAAATAGTTTTTCTTTAGATATTCTTTTTCACTAAATTTAATTTTTCTATTTTTTCTTTTAGGTTTTCTTTTCAAAAAGCATTACTCCTTTTATGATATTTTTTCTACTTCAGGATATGTTTTACCTTTTAAATCAATTAGTGCTTTTTTTATAGTTAAATTATGTACTAATTTACCAGTGGCATCGTCTGATACTTTTTCATTTTTAGCAATTTTATCAATTATATCCATTCCGGCTATTACTTTACCGAATGTAGCATAATCTCCATCTAGATAAGTACTAGTACCAAGCATTATAAAGAATTGACTTCCTGCACTATCATTATCATTACTTCTAGCCATAGAAACAATTCCTTTTTCGTGTTTTAAATTATTTTCAAAGCCATTGTTTGAAAATTCTCCCTTAATTGAATAGCCAGGTCCTCCAGTACCATCTCCTTTTGGATCTCCACCTTGTAAGACAAAATCAGGTACTAATCTGTGAAATGAATTATTATCATAAAATCCACTCTTAACTAAAGATATAAAATTATTAACTGTATTTGGAGCAATGTCTGGATATAATTCGATTACAATAGAACCATAATTTTTTATATACATAGCAACTACTGGATTTTCTGTGTCATAATCATTTAAAGTAGTTTCATTACCAGAAATATTATAATTTATTCCTAGTAGTTTTTCTTTATTCTTTTCTTTGCCTTTTTCAGGTATATTACAGGCAACTACAATAATTATAATTAATAATATTGCACCAATTATTATAAATATATTCTTATTTTTCATTTTCTATCCTTTCTAAGATATCACGTGCGGCAACTAAACCAGTTGCTGCTGCTGTTACAATATTTCCAGCTTTACCTGAACCATCACCGATAAAATAAATATCTTGATCTTTTAATTTAAACTTATTATCTGTTTCTATTTCATTACTAAAGAATTTAATTTCTGGTCCATAAAGAAGTGTATCATCATTATTAACTCCAGGAATTATTTTATCTAATTTTTCTAGTCCTTCTAAAATATTTGTAATTATTCTATGAGGCATAACAAGGGCTAAATCTCCTGCAACACAATCTTTAAGAGTTGGTTCAATGAAGCCCTTATTTAGACGGTTCCACTCACTTCTTCTGCCATTTTTTAGATCTTTTAATGATTGAATAATTGGTTTCCCATCTCCTAAAACATTAGCAATTCTTGCTATACTTTCACCATATAGACGTGTATTAGTTACTGGCTCAGTTAATGTTACTTTAGAAATAAAAGCAAAATTAGTATTATTACTTTTAATTTCTTTTAGAGCATGTCCATTAACACATATATATCCATAGTAATTTTCTTTAGCAACAAAACCTCCAGGATTAGTACAAAAAGTTCTTATTTCATCACCATAAGTATCAGTTTTAATAAATATAGTTGGATCATAGATTACATTTGAAATATCTTCCATAATTTCTTTTCTAACTTCTACTCTAACACCAATTTCAATACTTTGAGAAAGATAAGGAATATTATAATTATCAGCAAGTTCTTGAATCCATTTAGCCCCGGTTCTACCAGGAGCAACTATGACAAATCTTGATTCTAATTTAGTTTTCTTACCAGCTTTTTCATAAGTAACTATATGGTTACTACTACTTTCTGATTTAATATCTAAAACATTTGCTTTATCAATTAAAGTAACTCCTTTATCTTCTAGTAATTTACAAATACCGTCTATGTATTCTGGTAAATGATCACTTCCAAGATGTTTTTGTTTTATAAGTAAAAGTTTTGCTCCAGCAATTGCTACTTTCTTTCTTATTTCTTCGGCATCACTCATATTACTTGGATATACTTCAGCATCCATACCAAATTTATTAAATATTTCTTCTGTTTCATCAATTAATTTGTATGCTTCAGACTCGCTCATATATTTTGTTAAATCACTTTTACCAAGTCGAGGTATAAAATTAAGTTTTCCATCAGAGAAAGTTCCGGCACCACCATAACCTGATAATATGGCACATGGATTACAGTTTTTACAAGGAACATTGTATTTATTCATAGGACAAACTCTATTTTTAACATTACTTCCTTTATCAATTAAAGCAATCTTTAATTTATTATTTTTTTGAATTAATTCATAAGAAGCAAACAGTCCAGCTGGGCCTGCTCCAATTATTATTACATCATATTTCATTTTCATCACATCTATATAATAACATAAAAATAAAATATTTTATAAAAGAAAATAAAAAGCATGGTAAAATATAATTAGGTGATGATGGTGACAAGAGAAGAATTAAATAATGAAAAGCAAAAAGAAATATTTAAAGAAGAAAAAAGAAAAGAAACAAAAAAGATTGTAAAAAGTGTTGTTAAATGGATTGTAATTATATTAGTTTTTGGAATATTGTTTTTTTCTTATACAACATATATTTCATCAGTTAAAGTTGGAGTTAGAGAATATCGAATTACTGATAAAAAAATACCTGAATCGTTTAATGGTACTAAAATAATTCAATTGAGTGATTTACATTTTGGTACAACAATGTTTATTAATAATTTAATTGATATTGTAAATAAAATTAATGATAGAAATCCTGATATAGTAGTTTTTACAGGAGATTTAATTGATAAAGATTATAAATTATCTTCTAAGGACCAGAAAAAAATAATAAAGGAATTACAGAAAATTAATGCTCGACTTGGAAAATATGCTATTATGGGAGATGAAGATAATGAAGAATTTGCGACTATTTTTAATCAATCTAATTTTACGATTCTTAAAAATAGTTCTGAATTAATTTATAATAATGATAATAATCCTATATTATTAGTGGGCCTTTCCTCTATTAATAATGATCAAAATATAGAAAATGCTTATAGTTATTTTAAGGGAGATGTTTATAATTCTAATATCTATACAATTTCTTTATTGCATGAACCTGATACTGTTGATGATATAATGGGTAATTATCCAACTGACCTTTTTTTAGCAGGACATTCTAATAATGGTAATATTAGATTACCATTTGTTAAATATTCTATTTTTAAAGTAAATGGAGCAAAGAAATATGATCAAGATTTTTATCAAATAAATAATTCTAAATTATATATATCTAGTGGTTTAGGTACAACAAATAAAAGTAATATTAGATTATTTTGTCGACCATCAATTAATTTCTTTAGATTATCTAATTCTTAAATTTATTAATTATTTTTTTGAAGAAAGATTCTTTTCTTCTTTTATTTTGCTTTTTTCTATAAATATTAATACTTCCTATTTCTTTGTTATTTAATTTAATAATTATTTTACCTGGAATCGTATTATTAGAATTAGTAATATTAATTATAGTAGAAATATTAGTTAATTCATTTTCTTTTAATGGGTAATAAAAAGATTCTTTTAAGTAAATATCTTCTGAAAATAATTTTTTATTATAAGAAAAATTATCTTTATCTACTATTTTATATAATTTATATTTTTTAAAGTTTTTTTCAAATAAATCTTCATGGGTATCATAAATATTACTATCATGTAAGGATACTCCTATTAATGTCATATTATTTTTTTTTGCATAACTGACTAAAGTTTTTCCTGCTTTTGGAGTATAACCATTTTTTCCTCCTAAAGAGTATTTATAATTATTTAATATAGATACTCTATTGTACCATAGATAGCTTTTAATAGATGATTTGCAAGTATATTTCTTAGTCTTTATTATTTTTCTATATATTTTATTTTTGTAGGCGTATCTAGCAAGTAAAGACATATCATAGGCTGTTGAATAATTTTTAGTATCTTCATCTAATCCATGAGGATTATTAAAAATAGTATTATTCATTCCTAGTTCCTGAGCTTTTTTATTCATAAGTTTTACAAAATTTTCTTCACTACCTGCTGTAGCGATTGCTAAAGTTAGTGCAGCATCATTTCCACTTCTAAGCATTAAACCATATAATAAGTCAATTATTTTTATTTCCTCTCCAACTTCAATATAAATATTAGTTCCATACATTTTTAAAACTTCATTAGGGACTTTAATAACTTTCTCTAAATTATTATTATTTTCTAAAGCAATAATACATGTCATAATTTTCGTTATAGAAGCTATTAACTTTTTATTATTTATATCACTTGATTCTAAAATTCTACCACTTTTTTCTTCCATTATAACATAGGAAAATCCTAATACTTTTGTTGGAATTAATAAATTAAATATTATAAGAACAATAAATATTTTTTTCAAACATTTCACCTAATAAAAGATATGTATAAAATATTAAAAAATTAAAAAAAGTAATATATTTTATATTACTCAGAATCTATTTTTAAAAAGTCATTATAGTATTTACTTGGTAAATAAATATTAGTATTTTTGCTTGTAATAAAATGATAAATATAACTAATTGGATTAGTAATATTATTTTTATTTGATTCTATCATTGGAAGATTATTATTCATAATCCAATGATAATTGTTTTCTTTAAGCATCATTTCTCCTAAAAATACTCCTAGATTAAATGAAATATCATTAACTTGATTATTTTCTATTTTACCTTCTTCATAGATTTTCTTTATTATGTTTAATAATCTATCTAAACTTTTTAAGTAAGAAATATCTGTATCTAAAACAATACATTCATATGGACAAGTAATGGCAAATTCTCTTACATCTTCGATTATAATATCAATGTTTTTTTTAAATTCTTCTAACTTCATTCTATCACCATTTTTATTTTATCAAAAAAATAATAATAATGATATCTTATTATTAATTTATCTTCTTTTAATTAAAGTTTTATTTTTAGCTTGACTATATACTTTATTATTTGCTCGATAAATATTTTCTGAAGTTAGTTCATCTAGAAAACCGACAGGATTTTCACTATGTGGATTTGTTACTATACTTTCAAATTGATTTATTAAATTCTTTGGAAATCCAATATATTCTAGATAGTTTAAGTATTCGAAATATTCTTCTAATGAAAATTTTGTTACATTTCTTCCATATAAGTAATTTAAAATCATCATTGTATAACAAAAAATGTCTGTTTCTTCACTAGGTATTATTAAACCTTCATTAAATTTTGGATAATTTGTTTCATACTTATAGTCATTTTCTTTTGTAGTATTAGGATTTGGAACATATTTTTTTGGTTGATTACTAAGTAATTCACAACCTAATAAATATTTAGCTGGAAATATACCATTATTTTGTATTTTTACACTATCCAAATCTATTACTTTTACTTCTCTATTAGTAGGTTTAACTATGAAATTCGATTCATTTATATCATTTAAATATATGTCTTTGAGTGGAGTATATTTTCTAATTCCTTTTAATTGATTAAGTATGCCTCCTACTTTTTTTAGATAATCTAGTTGATCTTGTCTATCCATTTTGTAGTTATTTAAAATACTTACTAGTGGTATACCTTCAATTTTTGGTACAGTAAAGCCAACTGTTTCGTTATTAATTGATACCATGTAGTCTGGAATAACAAAAGTCTCTGGTAAATATTCTTTATAGTTATCTAACATCTCAACAGTGTACATTTTATTAGCAAAATATTCACCTTTATTAATATAGAAATATTTTAATATTTTATTTTGTCTTCTAAAATTATATTCATAAATTTTTGATTCTGTGTTTAATACTTCTTTAGGTAATTCTAGCTTTGCTAATTTTTCAAATTCTTTTCGTGATATATTTATTTGCTTCATAAAATCACCAATCCCCTTAAATTGGCTATATTATATAATAAATGAGGTTAAAAATCAAGTAGACTCTATCCATGATATATTTTCTGATACTCTTTAACAAACCAGTCAATATTTTTTTCTTTTGCATTTATTTCTTTAGCACGATATTCTATTTCATTTTTTAAAGTCTCTAAATCTGCACTTGTTGGGGTAGTATCATGACATACTTCAAGAGCATGTTCAACAACAATGTCAGCAGATCTTCTTAAGGCAGATGTACAATGACAATAATGTTCAACGCCTAATCCATAATGGGAACCAGATAAATCATACCATCCTTTTGGATAAACTCCTTGTACTAAGTTAAGCAACGGCTTATATATTTTTCCACCATATGTTTTAGTTAAGTTATCAATTAACTCTTGAATTTTTTGCATATTTTCTTCATTAATTTCATGGACACGATATAAGCATGGGTAATTATGGTCATAAAAATATTTAGCAACTCTTGTTCCAGTTAATAACATACTTTGATAGACAATATTTTCAGAACCATATTTTTTTACTCTTAAATCTGATGGATCTGTAGTATTTTCTTTAATATCTGAATATAATTTAGATACTTTTGTTTTACTATCTAGTAATTTAGTAACTTCTTGTAAATTATTAATTGTTTCAGCTAATTTTTCATCATTTGTACCGTTTTCTAATATATCATTTACTTCTTTATAAGACATTTGTTTTTTATTTGTTATTATTGATTTTATAAAATGTTCATCAACGACATTACCTTTGTTATCTAATTCAAAATAATATGTTCTAGCAAGTCTAGGTTCATTTTCTATTAGTGAACCGGTATTTGTTGAAAAATCTCTTGGTAAAATAGAAATAACTTTGGAAATATTTCCATCTCTATCATGATATGAATTTGATAAATAAATAGTTCTATCTCTATTTAATGCTTCATTAACTATATCAGAATTATATGGAAAATATCCTAAAACTGAAGCAATATGAACTCCTAATAAATAATTACCGTTAGATAATTTTCTGCAAGATAAACCATCATCGATTTGGACTGTACTTGCTTTATCAATGGAAATTATATAATCATCAAGTATCTTTCTATCTTGCATTACTCCTTCTTTTGGAGCATGAACCAATTTAGACTTTTCAATTATATCATCATCAAAATATACCTGAATATTATATTTTTTGGCTATATCTTGAACATTTTTTTTATCATCACCTATAGTTTTAATTATATTTACTAATTCTTGTAAATAAAGGAGCTTATCTTTATTCTTTTTAGCTTTTTTCTTTACGTAAGATAATTTATTTATACATTTATTTATTTCATTTAAGCAAATTCTATATTCACAATCATTTATTTTAAAATTATTTTGACTTGTTATATATATAATTAAATTTCTATAATAGTACAAGTTTTCTTCATTAAATTTTTCTATATTTTCAATATATTTTTTTATTAGATTTATAATAATATGATTTTCATCTTTATCTCTAACATTAACAAGAGAAGGCATATATTCAACGCTAAATTCTATATATTCTATTTGTTTCATTTCATCTATCAAATATTTTATTAAATCATATTGCTTTGGGTTTTTACTTTCTGCCATTTTTTCTAAATCAAGACATTTCCTTCTTACTTTTTCTAATTCATTAAATAAATGTCTTTGATTAAATTTACTTTGACCTTCAATTTCAATTCTATCTATTTTTTCATCTAATTTTGCTAATTTTTTAATTATTAATTTTCTATTTATATTATCACTATTGGATATAACAACTCCAACGTATTTTAGAACCTCAACTACCCTATCAAGATTTTTTTCATCATTCATTGTGTCTAATTCTTGATTTACTAGTTGAAAAAGGACTTTGATTGCATCATCTCCATTAGACCAAACTAATTTGGCAAATTTCTTAAATTCTATTTTTTGTCCTGTACCATTTAAATATTTTTTTAACGCTTTTTCAAAGTCCATATTTCTACCCCCTTCTATTTTTACTAACCAATTCAAGTGTTACTGTTAATTGTTTAATTCTTTCAATAATTCTTCTAGCTTTTAATTTATCAACTCCAGATGTTGTAGTAGATAAAGCTGTTTCAAGCTCATCTAGAGTCAAATTTGAAGTGAAAAAAGTTGGTAAATTATTTTCCATACGATATTGTAAAATTGGCCCTAAAACTTCATCTCTTGACCAGTTACTACAGTTTTCAGCACCAATATCATCTAAGAGTAACATAGGGCTTTTCATTAATATATTAAATTTTTCATTATAATTTGTATTAAAAGATGCTTTTAAATTTCTTAAAAATTCTGGATAATAAACAAGTACACTATTTACACCTTTTTTTGCCATTTCATTAAAAAGAGCAGCAATTAAGTATGTCTTTCCTGAACCAAATGAACCTGTAAGATATATGCCTTTTGGTTTTGTATCGTTATTATAATTATCTATAAACTCTTTAAAATATTTTATAATTGGTATTCTGTTTTTATCATCTTTATATGTGTTTTTTAAAGATGCTTCTTTTATTTCTTTTGGCATATCGAAGATATCTAAATTCTTTTTATATTCATTCAATTTATTTTCTTGTATTTTTTTAGAACAAGCAAAATATGAAAAAGATATAATATTATTATCTTTTATAGGGGTATAAATATAACCATTTAATTTATTTTTACATGATGAAAGTCCTTTACAATTTTTACAATTTTTATGTTCAACAAAAGCATCTTTTAAATTAGAAGTGTAATGCATTAAAACTTCTTCTTTAACATTCAAATTGTAGACAAAATCTTTAAAATCCTTATCATGACATGCATCTTGAAATGAATGTGTTAAATCAATTAAATCATAGTTATATAAATCCATACTCTTTTTCATCTAAAGAACCACCACTAAATATATTCTACCTTATATAAATTAAAAAATCTACTTTTAATTTTCTTATATTTCCATTTTAATGGGATAAAAGAATAAAATGAATTAAAATTTTTTGCTCATTATTTGGATATAATCTAAACTTATAGGCTCTATACATGAGGTCATTTCCTAAGCCCAATATATTAAAAAAGTTTTCGAATGCCAATGTATAAGTTTAAAAGCAAATTTCTTATATATAAAAAAGAGTCGACTGACTCTTAATTTTAATAGTTTTCACTTTTTAATTCAAAGAAACTTTGTGGATGTGCACATACAGGGCAAACTTTTGGAGCACTTTTTCCAACAACGATATGTCCACAATTACGGCAAACCCAAATTGAATCACCATCTTTAGAGAATACTACTTCATCTTCAATATTCTTTAATAATTTTCTGTATCTTTCTTCATGATGTTTTTCTATTTCTCCTACCATTCTAAACTTATTTGCTAAAGCTTTAAAGCCTTCTTCTTCAGCAGTTTTTGCAAACTCAGCATACATATCAGTCCACTCATAGTTTTCACCATCAGCAGCACTTGCTAGATTCTCAACTGTACTTGGAATTTCACCATTATTTAATTCTTTAAACCAAATTTTAGCATGCTCTTTTTCATTATTTGCTGTCTCTTCAAATAAAGCAGCTATTTGTTCATAACCATCTTTTCTAGCCTTGCTAGCAAAAAATGTATATTTAGTTCTGGCTTGACTTTCACCTGCAAATGCAGTCATTAAATTTTTTTCAGTTTTACTTCCTTTTAATTCCATAATTTCCTCCTTAGTTTTTTTATTATATCATGTTTTGTTATATCTTTTCAATAATTATTTTGGCTAGAATATAATATTTTAGGTGATACAATGAATACTAAACATAAGTTATTTTGCAGGTGTAGTACTTGCAAACAAAAAAGAAGAAATAATATCTTTTATCTTTCTAGTATAATAGTTAATTTTATTATTATTTTTTATCAATTAATTCTTCTTATCTTCATTACTACTAAGCTTAATGTCTTTATTCTTTTCTTCGAATATCTCTTGATTTGCTTTTTTATATTCTTTATCTTTTTCTAAACAGAATTTAAAAGTATTATTAACATAATTAATTAACTTTCTGATATTTAGAGTATTAACATAACAAGTACAATTAAATTGTACTTTTTCTGGAATTGATATTAAACATAATAATAAATTAAAATTATCTAAATCTAATTTATATTTACCTAAATCTAAATAATTAAAATTTTTATAAATTAAATCTAAATCATATACTAAAAAATCATTACTAAAAAAATTATAATTAAAATAGATATTATCTTTATCAATATAATTAATTTTATTAACTAAATCTGTCTTAATTATTAAGCTATCTTGAGATATTTCATCTAATTTAATTTTACTATAATTTAATATATTATAAATAGAACTAATATTATTTATAAGAAGATATTCATCTGGATGTGGAAAGTCTTTTTCTTCTATTTTATCTTGTAATTTTAAATAATATTTATAAGTAGCTTCAATTTTATTATTTATTTTTTTATATAGTTCTTTATTAAATTTATAATAAGTTATCTTATTATTATGTATATAATTAATTTTATTAAATAAATCTTTTTTATTAAATACTAAATCTTTATAATTATATATTTCATAATCTTTAGAAATTAATTTATAAGTAGCTACTTCATTTAATTTATTAAATTTTCTATTATTATTAATTTTTCTTAGGCATAGATATTTATTAGTTTTATCTTCTAATATAATACTATCACTTATATAAGTAACCTTCTTAATGTTATTAAGATTCTTCATTCATTAAAGGTATAATTAATTTAGAACCGGTTGCTAAAGCATTTAAATCATTGTATTTTTCTAATTCTTCAATTGTAGTTTTGTATTTAGTAATAATTGAGTTAATAGTTTCATTTTCTTTAACAACATAAACAAGTAAAGTCCCATATGTCTCATTATCATCATTTATATTAAATATACTCATATTGGAAGAATTAGACTCTTCCTGTTTTTCAACTATTTTTTCTTTTTTTATAGTTGTATCTTCATTATTACTTTTTTGATTAATTATTTCTTCGCTATTTTCATTATTACTTTTATCTACAATTGATGGTATTTCAATTTCTTTTATATCTCCGTCACATTCTCTTTCTTCATTTGTTTCAAGTAGTTCTAGACCTTCTATTAGTAATTCAATATTACAATTCATAATATTTTCATCATACATTTTATAAGTAAAATTACTTATTTCTATATTACAAGTATTAATATCTAATTTTTCAGTTAAATTTATAGAAATAGGTATTTTATAATTAAAATCTTCTTCTAATCTAGATGCCTCAGTTATTTTATATTTACCACTTAATATTAAATTTCCTTCTATTTCATCTTCACTAATAAATTTTAAATCTTTTTCTAAAGAAATAGCACTTATTTCTCCTACCATGGTAGGGAAATCAATTCTTTTTTCTATATTAATTTTTTTTTTCATAATATCCTCCTATAAAATATTATGAAAAAAAGAGAATTATTATTCTCCTAATTTTTTTACTTTATTTTTAGTTGCTTCTATACATTTATTTTTAGTTCTATTTCTGAAACCTTTCTCCTTTGGAATTTCACTTAACAAAGAGTAAGTATTATTTCTAATAATTTTATTTTTAAATAATTGGGGAAAAGTTTCTAAAAGATAATTTACTGAAAAAAGAAGAAAAACATTATCTTTAGGTGATTCGTTATTACCAAAAATCTGATCAAGTGCAAAACTATCATAACTTATTGATGATAGAAGTGCATCAATCGATAAGAAAATACCTTGCCTTAAATAATATTGTTGTTCAAGATAATTATTTAAATCAGAGATTTTATCCTCAGTAGATAGTGCATTTATATGATTTAAATAGCTAATAGATTCATTTACTAATTCAAAATTTTCTTTATCTTTTATAAATTCTTTATTAAATCTATGAATATTTAACATTTCAAATGAATTGTTGATAAAAGAATCATCTAACAAAAAGAAAGAAGGTTCTGTGATGATAAGATTATTAATACTCTTTATAATATCCTTAAATTGATCTATATCATCACTAATAAGGTTACAAATATTTATATTATTATCTTTTAAATATATTAATAATTGTTTAAGTCTTAATGTATTTACATAAATAGCAAATTTATCTAATTTATTTTCTATATCATCTTTATTTGTTTTCATAATTAAACACATCCTTATAAATATCTATATAATTTTTTACTTTAATAAATTCAATATCTTTTTTTATGTTATTTGGTATATCATCTAAATCTCTTTCATTGCTAAGAGGAATGTATACTTTTTTAATATTTGCTCGATGGGCACCTATTATTTTTTCTTTTAAACCACCTATTGGCAATACTCTACCTCTTAATGTAATTTCTCCAGTCATTGCTATATGTTGAGATACCTTTTTACCTGTAAATAAACTAATTAAGACTGTTGTTATAGTTACTCCGGCACTTGGCCCATCTTTAGGTACAGCACCATCTGGAACATGGATATGAATATCATTTTTTTCAAAAATTTCACTAGAAATACCAAATCTATCCATATTTGATTTTATATAGTCTAGAGCTATATGACAAGATTCTTGCATAACTTCACCTAATGACCCTGTTAAAATTAGTTCACCTTTTCCTTTGAACATGGTTGCTTCGACTTGGATTATTTCACCACCAAATATAGTATAAGCCATTCCATTTACTACTCCAACTTCTGAATAGCCTAGTGTTGACGTAGAAGAATATTTTTCTTTTCCTAATAAATTATTGATTGCTTTCTTATCAAGATTATAAAATACTTTATCTTTATTTAAAAGTAACTCTTTAACAACTTTTCTAAATAATGAAGCTATTATTCTTTCTAATTCACGAACACCAGCTTCTTTAGTATAATTTCTAATTAGATACATGATAGAATTATCATCAATTTGTACTTGTAATGAAGTTAGACCATGTTCGTCTAGTTCTTTTGGAATTAGATGTTCTTTGGCTATATCTAATTTTTCATATTCAGTATAACTAGATATATCAATAATTTCTAATCTATCTTTTAATTCATAGGGAATTTGTTCTATATAATTAGCCGTTGCGATAAAGAGAACTTGTGACAAATCAAATTCTTCCTCAATATAGTGATCAGAAAACTTATTATTTTGTTCTGGATCAAGAATTTCCAATAAAGCACTAGCAGGATCTCCTTTTATATTTTTAGTCATTTTATCTATTTCATCAATTATAAATACAGGATTAGCTGTGCCAGCTTTTCTTATACCTTGAATTATTCTTCCTGGTCCAGCTCCAACATAAGTTCTTCTGTGTCCTATAATTTCTGCTTCATCATTAATTCCGCCAACACTTATTTTAGCAACTTTTCTTCCTAGACTTGTTGCGATACTTTGAGCAAGGCTTGTTTTACCAACTCCTGGAGGTCCAACTAAGCATATTATTGGACTACGTAGATTATTAGTATTTTGTTTGACAGCCAAATATTCTATTATACGTTCTTTAACATCTTCCAAAGCATAATGGGAGGAATCTAAAATACTTTTTACCTTAGTTAAATCATTATTATCTTTAGTATAAATATTCCATGGTAAATTAACCATCCATTCAATATATTCCCTTAACATACCAAGTTCAGGTGAATTAATATTTAGATTTTCATATCTATCTATTTCACTTTTTATCTTTTCTTTTATTTTGGTATTACATTTTAATTTGCTTATCTTTTTACGATATCTTTCAACATCTGTTTCTTTATTACTAACATCACCAATTTCTTTTTGAATAACTTTTATTTTTTCTCGTAAAAAGAATTCTTTTTGTGATTCATTTAAATTTTTTTCAACTTCTGCATCTATTTTTTGTTCTAATTCAGCATACTTAATATCTCTTCTCATATCCTGAATTAAATATTTTGCTCTACTTATTTCATTAATTGTAGTGATATACTTCTTTTTATCTTTATATTCAAGTGGTAAATAGCTTGTAATTAAATCACATAGCTCATTTAAAGAATCCATATCATCAATTTGTGATAGGATAGCATTACCCATATATGGAACTTTTGAAATATAATTTTCTAGATATTTTACTAATATTTTGTAATAAAATTTCTTTTCTTCTGTTTCTTTCCCATAATTAATATCTTTATAATTACTTTTTAAATATTTATCTTCTTCAATTACAGATTTCAGTTCTACTCTTTTAATTCCTTCGATAACTATTCTAGTCTTCCCATTAGGTACATTCATTTTTAATTTTATATTGCAAAGAATACCATACTTAGGTAAATTAGTAAGTGATACAACATTATCATCATATATTGGATTAACGACTAATACTAAATCTTTTTCGATTTTATCAAATAAGTCAATATAATACTTATCTTGAATATTATCATATTCTAATCTAATTTCACTATTCGGGAAAACAGCCATATCATTAACAACAAAAATTAGTAATTTTTCTTTCATAGCAATTTTCCCCCTAAATTTTATATATTGCTTTCTATTATATAATAGAAAACAATTTTTTAAAAGAAAAAAGTAACAAAAAACTATAAAGCATTTGAAACTTTATAGTTTTTTGGTTTATTTATTGTATTCTTTTAATAATTCAACAACTTTTCTTACTTCAAGATCGTATTTTACCATTTCAAGCCCACCAAATTGGTTTAAAAATTCATCTTTTTTCATATTGTATTTTTTAGCAAGTTCATCTGCCTCTTTGTCGGCTTCTTCATCTGTAATAACTACTTTTTCCATTACTTTTATTTCATCAATCATTAATCTATATAGAACATTATTAAATGCTTCTTTTTCCATTTGAGATTTTAATTGTTCTTCAGTAGATCCAGTAAATTGATAATATAAGTCTAATGAAATACCTTGCATTTTCATCTGTTCTTTAAATCTATCCATTAAACGATTAACTTCTTCATTAACCATTTCTTCTGGAATATCAACATCAACATTCTTAGAAACACCTTCAAGTATAGCATCAACATACTTATTTTCAGCATCCATTTCTTTTTGAGCTTTGATAGATCCTTTTATTTCATTTCTTAATTTTTCTTCAGAATCTATTCCTTCCATACCAAGATCATCAAAGAAATCCTCATCTAATTCACGTTGTTTCTTTTCCTTTACTTCATTAACTTTTACTTTAAATACAACTGGAGCACCTGCTAAATCTTTTACATGATAATCTTCTGGAAAACTTAAATTAATATCTTTTTCATCTCCAGCTTTCATGCCAATTATTTGATCTTCAAATCCAGGAATAAATGTATTTGAACCAATTTCAAGTGAGTAGTTTTCACCTTTTCCACCATCAAAAGCTACTCCATCTTTGAAGCCTTCAAAATCAATAATTGCTATATTACCTTTTTCAGCTTTTCCATCTTTAGTAACTAATTCAGTATATCTTTCAAGTAAATGACCAAGTTCATGATTAATTTCATCTTCTGTTACTTCAATTTTTTCTGGTTTGATATTTAATCCCTTATATTTATTAATTTTTACTTCTGGCTTTGTGATAATTTTAAAAGTAAATTCAACTCCATCTTCTCCAATATTTTTTAAATTAACTTCAGGTTGAACAACAGGTTCTAATTTTGAATCATCCATTGCCTTTTGATATGCATCAGGTAAAACATCATCTGCTGCATCTAAATATAATGATTCTTTACCAAATTTTTTTTCATAAACATTTCTAGGTACTTTTCCTTTTCTAAAACCGTCAACACTTACTGTTTTTTGTTTTTTATTAAAAACTCTATCTAAAGCTTTTTTCCAAGCATCTCCGTCAATTTTAACACTTACTTCATGTTTATTTTTATTTTCTTTTTTTTCTTTTTCAATTTTAGTTTCTTCTTTTTTTGCCATAATATCCCTCCAATGACATATATTATATCTTATATTTTTAGTTTCTACAATATTTTGTCATATAAATTATTCTAAATCGTTATTTTTTAATAGTGTTTTTTTATATGAGAATCCTTCTTCTAAATCTTTTTTTCCTTTATAAAATTCTTGTAATTTTTTTGGATAATCATTGTTATTTTTAATATAGCTATCTACTTCTTCCTTAGTCCTTTCCAATTCGGGTAAATGTAAAAAAGTTGCTGACGTGCAGTTAACAGGTGTATTAGTTATCAAATCACGTAATCCGTTGTCATCTTCAATTAATAAGATGTCATAAATAATACCTCTTTCCTTGAACATTTTTTTAGTTTCTTTTTGATATTTTTCCATAAACTCTTCAAAATAAGAACTTTCAAATATTGGTTCTCCATAATAGCTATAATATTCATCTTCTCTATCTGCTAAACTATCATCATTATCACATAAAATATCATAAAACGTTCTACCATTTATAACAAAAAATTTACTAGAAACAGGTACTGAATAATACTTTACCTCCCCTTTTTTTCTCACTTTAATACTTTTTTTCATAAGCAAACCTCCCTTTCTAACTTCTAATAACGTGTTATATTATAACATATAAATCATTTATTTTTAATTAAAAACAAGTTTTAAAGAAGGCTTTTAGTTAAAGTTTACATTATTTTACATATATAAAAACAAAACAAATTATTTTTTGTTTTGTTTAAGAATAAAATTATAAGAATCTCTCATCATATCTTCAATATCAAGCTCAGCTTTCCAACCAAGTTCTTTTAAGGCAAGTGATGAGTCTGCGTAGCAACTAGCAATATCTCCAGGTCTACGTTCAACAATTTTATATGGAACTTTTACATTGTTGACTTTTTCAAATGTTTTTACCATATCTAACACACTATAACCATGTCCTGTTCCAAGGTTATAATAATGAATTCCTGTTGTATTAAATGCTTTTTCAAGGGCCTTTATATGCCCCTTAGCTAGATCAACAACATGAATATAATCTCTAACCCCTGTTCCGTCTGGAGTATCATAATCATTGCCAAAAATACTTAGCATTTTTAATTCACCTGAGGCAACTCTAACAATATATGGCATTAAGTTATTAGGAATTCCATTAGGTTTTTCGCCAATAAGACCTGATTTATGAGCTCCAATAGGATTAAAATATCTAAGAACAATGGGAGTAAATTCTTTATCTGAAATAACTATATCTTTTAAAATCTGTTCAATCATTAATTTACTAGTACCATATGGATTAGTTGTTCCTCCAACTTTACAATCTTCTGTTAATGGTAGCTTTTCTGGTGTACCATATACAGTTGCAGATGAAGAGAATATAAACTTATTGCATTTATGTTTTTTCATAACTTCACATAAGTATAAAGTAGAGATTAAATTATTTTCATAATACATAATTGGCTTTTCAACACTTTCACCGACAGCTTTAAAGCCTGCAAAATGAATAACAGCGTCAATCTTGTTCTCAGAAAATATTTTTTCTAATATATTCTTATCACAAACATTATTTTGATAAAATTTAAAACTCTTGTTAGTAATCTTTTCTATTTTATCTTTAATATCAATAGAAGAATTTGATAAATCATCAATTACAATAACATTGTAATTAGCTTCAAGTAATTCAACAACAGTGTGACTTCCAATAAAGCCAAGTCCACCAGTAACTAAAATATTTTTCATTTTTTCCCTCCATATATTTCATTGTAAACATTTACAACTTGTAACATTTCTTTTGCAATACTTAAGTCTATGGTACCATCATTAATACTTTTTTTCAAGAAACTATCTAAATCTGAAAAGTTGACATAAAATAGATTAAAATCTGTAGCAAGTTCTAATTCATCATAGTGCGTCTTACTAAAATCTGGTAATTTGTCAGTTAAAATTCTAAAATAATAAATACTATTTAACACACATTTTCCACTACCGAAATAATTATCATCATAAGTAGTAATACATAAAAATGGAGCTTCACTTATATTGATATCAATTCCTGTTTCTTCTCTTATTTCTCTGGTTAAGCATCCTTTCATATCTTCATTTTCTTCTAAATGACCACCTGGGAATTGATAAGTATTATTATTATGAGCAAGCAAAATTTTACCTTTAGAATTTATTAGTAATCCTTTAACTCTAGTAACTTTTAATTCTATATCACTATCTGTTAAATTATTGTTATTAAATACTATTTTTTTCATTAAATCACCTATAAGAATCTTTCCCAGTATTCAACAGTAGCTGGGTTAACTGAATTGTATACAACATCAATCATATTTCTCATTGCATCGGCCTTTTTCCATATAGTTGTTCCATAATTTAGGCAACTTGCTTTTGATGAAGCCATCATATATTCAAAGGTTGATGCTCTATCTTCTTCAGGAGAAGTTTGAGCATAATTATTTACAAAATAAGCATCTTGAGAAAATGTATTGCTATAAGATAGATTATTATTTATATTTCCATATGCAAAGCCATTTGGATTAAAAGAATACCATGTATTAAAGTTTGCCCCTTTTTTGAACATATATCTTTCTATATAATGATATGATTCATGATAAAAAGATTCTTCAAATGAATATTTTACAGCGATAGATATAACTGCATAGGTATAGCTTGAGTCTGTAACACCTGTAACACTATCCTCAGAATAATTATTTATGAGCATTATCGTTAATGGAATACCACCGTTTTTAATCTCAGCAAAAAAACCGCTTGGATATAAGCTTAATGTCTGATTTAATTTTGTCAAATTAGCGTTAATTGTAGTTGAATTAGTTACTGGTGTTGTGCTTATTCCTGCAACAGTATAGCCATTTGTTTCATCACCATATTTTATAGTAATTCCATAAGTACTTTGAATTTTATTTCTTAAATTATTATTTACCTCCTCTATAGTTGGAATGTTATTATTTTGTGGATTAGGATTATTATTTATTGGAGTACTTGGTGTTGAGTTATTATATGTTGGTGTACTTGGTGCTGAGTTATTATATGTTGGTGTACTTGGTGCAGTCGTATTAGAATTATTATTACTATTATTATTTGCAGGGTTGTTGGTTGTTTCTGGTTCATTTGTAGTGCTATTTTTAATTGTATCAGTACTATTTTCTGTACTAGTTGTTGTATTTCCTGGTATAACTTCAGAATCATCAGTTGTAGAAATATTAATTGTACTTTTTTCTTCTTTTGTTACATCCTTAATTGGATCATATAATCTTCTATCATTGTTTACATCTAAGATAGCTCCATATATTAAAAAAACAAATGAAATAACTATTAATATTTTTGCATAATAAGTCAACTGTTCTCTTTTTTTATCTTTCTTATTACGCATATTAACACTCCTTTCATTTATTATTTAGCAATCCAAACTACTAATATAAAAGCAATTATTAAAATTACTATCATTAGAATAAAAATCCATATATTGGCAATACCACTATTATTACTTATTAGATTATCTGTCTTTTTTTCATCGGATGAAAAAAGATCTTTTAAATATTCTGCTTTTTCTTTACTTAGACCATCTATAGTAATTAAATCATTATTACTTGATACTAATCTAAATGTAACATATTCATCATTATCTAAATTTACAATATCATTAATTATAAAATCATCATTATCATTAAGTTTTTTTATTAATGAGTCTAAAAAAACATTATAAAATAAATCATTACACCTAAATGAAACATCTGAAAATTCTTCTTTATCTCCATTCTGACTAATAATTTTTAATTCAATGATACATTTTTCTTTTTTGATATTTAATCTTAAAATTATTGAACTTTTTTTACTTGAAAGTCTAAAAATATTGTATACTCTCTCAATATAATCATTATAATTTTCTTCTGTTAAATTACAATCTAATAAACTATTTTTCATAATTACCCCCTAAGCAGCTATTAAATTTGAATTACTTTTAGTAAGTTCTTTTTCTTTATTTTCTTCATTTCCAGTATCTTTTATTTTTTTGTTAAGTTCGCTTATTTTTTCATATAGAGCTTGTGCTTGCTCAACTTTTCCTTCTTTATATAAAGCTGATGCTTCATTTAACATGTCTTCAATATTTTCTTCTGAAGGTGAAAGTAGACCATTACTAACTAAATTTTGAACATCATCTTCTACTCCATTAATATTAATACTTCCAATTTCTTCTCTAGAATTAACTAGGGCTTCTTGCGTTGCTAAAGATTGTCGCAAATTACTAATCTGTTTAGCACTTGTAAGAATTGCTCTAGGGGTATTATTATTTAATTTCATAAAATTAAGCTCTTGATCTGGTTGAATAGATGCTTCGCTGTTTGTCATTTCTGATGTTTCGTCTTGCTGCTCTTCTATGTTTGATAAAGATTGTTCGACTGTTGCAGTTGTTGTATCTTGTTGGGGTTCATCAAAATTTTTTGTTACTGTTTCGGGGCTTGGAATTTTTTGCTCTTCTATACTTTCTGGTATCTTTGGTTCTTCTGCTACTATTTCTGGTGTTGCATTGATCTGTTCTTCAATATTTGGTAAAGTTGGCTCTTCTTGTGGTTCTTCTGATTGTTTAATTCCTGAAGGAATTTCAGAATCAATATTTGGTTCTTCAGGCTTTATTAATATAACTGGCTCCTCT
>Ga0256404_1003765_pt1 | contig 30052 bp, 24 predicted proteins | sample RumenRJG_01DNA_FD_185990 | JGI IMG/M metagenome (GOLD analysis project Ga0256404, IMG submission 185990) | Bovine rumen microbial communities from Lethbridge, Alberta, Canada - RJG_01 | ecosystem: Host-associated > Mammals > Digestive system > Stomach > Rumen | place: Canada: Alberta | collected...
GCTTCAGCACGGCTTCCCGAAGTTCATTACTGTATTGCATGGTTGTCATTCCTTTCGCATTTCGTGGTGCCTACATCGTACCACAAAAGGTTTTAGGTTTCACTGACAACTATGCTAACACACGGGGTAATCATAGTGGATATAAAGGCGTTTTTTTTGAGAACTTCACGAAGAGATGGTGCGCTAGCATCCAACTCAATGGCAAAAAGATAAATTTGGGCAGATATAAAACCGCAAGGGAAGCCGCAGACGCCTATGATAAAAAAGCCATTGAGATTTTTGGTGATTTTGCATGTACAAATGAAGAGCTTAGAAAATTGGGGAAGGTGGTGTAAGCCATGGACAGGGTGAAAGAATTTTTCGCCGCCGTTCGTTGCCGTTTTGCCAGCCTAACCAAGCGGGACACTCTTTTACTTGTCCTCGTTTTCGTCTGTCTAGTGTCGTGGATTGTGCTCTTATGCATCCTTACAGACGGCTGTGGCCATAATCCGCAGCCCGTCACGCAGGAGACGCAGACGGAGGCAGAGACACCGGCAGGTGTGGAGCACGCGGCGGAGCAGGCGCGCGTGCCGGTATCGCCCAATCAGGCGCAGACGGCGGCCAAGGAAATCCGCTATATCTACCAGCACGACACCAAGCCTGTCTATACCATCACGACCACGGCAGACAAGGCGCAGGCACGGTCTGAGACCGCGAGAAAAGCCGCAGGAGCAGACTTCTCCATTGTTACGGATAAGAGCAACCCCACGGCCAAGAAAGACCTCACGCAGCTGCCGAAAGGCTCTACGGTGGAACTGAACCAGTACAATGTCCAGGCATATAAGCAGGAACTCCACACCGTCGAAGTCGCGCCGGACCTTGACAGTGGCAAAGGCGTATCCGAAGTCGGCTATACCGTCCAGCGGAAGATCACCAAGGACGGGAAGTACATCGGCTTCGGCGCGGCATACAATGTAGACAATCATAAAACGCTGGCCAAGGTCACGTATACGTGGTAGAATATGACCATGGCCAAGCTCAACCTGTACCGCTACAGACACACTATGGTGGGCTGCTAATCCGTTGAGCGCATACGGCGAGCTATAGCGGAACAAGCGTAAAGGAATATGTGAACGGCGCACAATTATCCGTGCTAACCCCTAGCATATTGGATGCGCAAAGCCTCCTTGCAGACGTGCAGGGAGGCTTTTTCTTGACCAAAGTTTGACCCAAAAATAACACAAAAACGTGTAATATATGGAAAATATGTAAGGAGAAACGTTATTTACACTGGGTTGCTACGTCGTAATAAGGAAATTAGGTATCAACCGTATATCGACGGGGAGAAAGAAATCAAGGAATGCAATCAGGCGTATCGTACGCGTTACGGTATCCACTAATTGCGTAAAGCGGACGACTTGTGATAGAATATAAGTTGATTTTTATCAGGGGAGGATTTTTCGATTGTCAGCTTTACGCGATGAACTCGATCAGGAAATAAAGAAACGCCGCACGTTTGCCATCATCTCACATCCGGATGCCGGTAAGACGACGCTTACGGAGAAACTGCTGCTCTACGGCGGTGCCATCCATCTCGCGGGCTCCATCAAGTCCCGCAAGACGCAGCGCCACGCTGTGTCCGACTGGATGGAAATCGAGAAGCAGCGCGGTATCTCGGTCACGAGCTCTGTACTGCAGTTTGACTACGATGGCTGCCGCATCAACATCCTCGATACGCCGGGCCATCAGGACTTCTCGGAGGATACGTATCGCACGCTCATGGCCGTGGACAGCGCGGTCATGGTCATCGACGTGGCCAAGGGTGTCGAGGCACAGACGAAGAAGCTCTTCAAGGTCTGCAAGCAGCGTGGCATTCCTATCTTTACCTTCGTCAACAAGCTGGATCATTTCGGCAAGGCACCGCTGGACCTTATGGACGAAATCGAGAACGTGCTCGGCATGCAGTCTTATCCGATGAACTGGCCGATTGGCCAGGATGGCCAGTATATGGGCGTCTATGACCGTCGCCGCAAAAAGGTATTGCTCTTTGCCAGTGATACGACGCACGGCCAGCAGGCACGCATTGCCGACGAGTATGAGCCCGATGATCCCCAGGTGGTCGAGCGCATCGGCAAGGATGCGTTCGAGCAGCTGCAGATGGATATCGAGCTGCTGAACGAGGCCGGGGAGAAGTTCGACCAGAAGCGTGTGGACGAAGGCGACCTCACGCCGATGTTCTTCGGTTCGGCCATGACGAATTTCGGTGTGCAGGACTTCCTCGAGGAATATATCCGCCTCGCGCCGTCACCGCGTCCGCGTCAGTCTTCCGATGGCCTCATCGCACCGGATGACGAGCAGTTCTCCGGTTTCGTATTCAAGATTCAGGCCAACATGAATCCCGCACATCGCGACCGCCTGGCCTTCATCCGTATCTGCTCGGGCAAGTTCGAGCGCAACATGGAGGTTTGGCACGAGCGCAGTGGCAAGAATATCAAGCTCGCCCAGCCGCAGCAGTTTCTTGCACAGGACCGCCAGATTATCGATACGGCCTATCCGGGCGACATCATCGGTCTCTTCGATCCGGGCATTTTCGGCATCGGCGATACCGTCTGCATGCCGGAGCATAAATTCAAGTATGCCGATTTCCCCGTGTTTCCGCCCGAGAAGTTCGCGCGCGTGCAGGCCAAGGACACGATGAAGCGCAAGCAGTTCGTCAAAGGCATCATGCAGCTCACGCAGGAAGGCGCGATTCAGCTCTTCCAGCAGGCTGGCGCCGGCTTCGAGTCCTACGTCGTCGGCACGGTCGGCACTCTGCAGTTCGAGGTGCTGGAGTATCGCCTGAAGAACGAGTATAACGTCGATATCGAGATGAATATGCTGCCCTACGAGGTAGCGCGCTGGATGGCATGGGAAGACGGCCGCGAAGTAACGCCGGCCTCCCTGAAGGGGGCCGACCGCGGCATGTTCGTCTACGACCGTCACGAGAACCCCGTGCTGCTCGTAAGCAATGAATGGGCTTTGGGTTGGATTCTCGACAACAATCCCGATCTTAAACTCAATCACGTACCCTTTGACAAAAGGGAAGTATAAAAAAGTCCTCTCAGATCATGAAATTCACATGACTGAGAGGACTTTTTATTGCTTATTGCAAGACCAATTCCTGATGGCAGGGGGCTGCCTGATGAAACCTTACAGCATATCAAAGAGGCCTATTTCGGTGTAAGTTTCGAGTCGGTCCAGGGCCTCTGGGTGATGCTCCTCGAAGAAGGCGGTCTTCAGCTGCATTTCAGGTTCCAAAACCTTGCCACGTCCGCCAGAAAGCTCGGTAAAGCGGCAGCTGTAGACAACGGGAAAGTATTTACGGACAAAGTTGCCATCCTCGTGCGCCGTGAGGGCGATGACCTGGAAGCCCAGTTGTTCGGCGATAAAGAATACCGGATCGAGGACATGGTCACTGGAGGCCTTGCCGAAGGGGTTATCGGCCACGACAACGCGGTTGTTATGTTTCGTATGCGGAATGCGGACGCGTTTCTCTGAGAGGTAGTTGAGGCAGCCAAGGAATAGTGCCATATTTTTGCACCAGACCTCGCCGCCCGACCATTTGTTGGATTCTTCCCAGTCGTAGGGGCGTTCGGAGAATGTGGCGGCGCTGGTTGCCTTGCGGCATTTTACCTTGATGGCGTGCGCGCCCAGCACGGCGTGGAGGAGCTGCTGGGTACTGAGTTTTTTCTGCAGCTCATCCTTGACTTTCCGGCTGTCTTCGCGCCCGTCTTCATCGAGAAAGGATGCAGCATCCAGCCTTTCCGTCAGAGAACTGAGATAGTTGCGGATGGTCGTGCGCATCTCCGAATCTTTTTTTTCGGCAAAATGAATGGTGTAGATATCCTTGGTCTGTCCATTTGTGCGGATACGGGTTTTGGCGGCAATCTCCTTCAGGCCGTGGCCAATCTCCTGCAGGTAGAGTGCCATATGCTCGATCATATGCTCAATATGGGTGAAATGCTCTTTTCGTTCGTTCTCGGCCAGTGTGATGCTTTGCTGGATGGTTTTCAGGATAACATCGTGCCAGGCCTCGTATTCCTCATAGGAGTTCTTGTTGCGAATGCCATCGACGATATGACGGCGCCGACGTTCCTCGCGGATATGCTGTTCGCAGTAAGTAATGAAACTTTTCTGCGCCTGTTCTGTCGCCTCACGTTGTTTTTCGTAACGGGTAAAAATGGCGTGACTGTCCCGCAACAAGGCGGGGTAAGCCTGTACGAAGACCTGGCTGTCATCGCTCTGCCAGGCCTCTGGCAGAATGGCGGCCGGTATGCGGTCCACGGTAAACTGCAAAGTGACATTGTGCTTGTCCAGTTCATGTTGCATGGTTTCCAGCCTGGTCAGTTGGGCATCGTTGGTCCTGGCCTCGGTGACGCAGGCAGATAGTGCCTGCGTCACCGCCATGCGTTGCTTTTGAAAATCCGCTTTTTGCGTTGCAGGATCGCCGATGAGTTCTGGTAGCTCTTCATAATGCTGGAAATAATGGTCCCGGGTGCTTTCGGCACGTCCGGCAGCCTTGTCATACTTTGCCCGGCAGGCTTCACTTTGCTGCTGCTTATCCCTGGCCTCAGCGAGCAGCTGTGGGCGTGTCTGGCGCAGTCGTTGCTCCAGGAGCTCGCCGTCGATGGGATAGGTGAGTGTTTCATCCAGCACCAGGTTGTTTTCTGCCGCATCGGCCAGCAGCTGCCGGCCGATGCGGATCAGGCGCTTCTGTTCTCTCTGCGCTTGCTGCAGTTTTTCTTCCAGACGCCCGCGGTTTTGCTGGATTCCTTCCAGGCGGCTCTTGAGCTGGCGGCGTTCGTCAGCCAGGATTGCGTAGGCACGGGTATCGTTTTGCGGTGCAGCGTTCTGGACTTCTGCGTAGTAGATGTCTTCGTGAATCTTTGTCTGGTTTGCGGCGATTGCGCCGAGCTCCTGGGCGAGTTCCTGCAGCTGCGTCGCGAGCTGTTCCTGTTGATGCTGGACGGCCTCCTCCTTTTCCTGAGTGGCGCGAAGTTTATGGCGTAGCTCGTTTTGTTGCTGCAGGGCGCGGCGATGCTGTGCCTGCAGTTCTTCGTAAGTGACGAGTTCTCGCAGCTTATGCTCAATCTGGTCCTTCTGTTTTTGCTGGGCGTAGCGGTCCTGCTGGCAGCTTTCAATATGCTTTTGGCATTGCTCGATGGTCTGCTCACTGTCCCGCAGATTTTTCTGCAGCACCTCGGCTTTTCTTTGAGCTTCCTGCTGGCTGTTTTGGAGTTCCTGGTATTCGCTGAAGGGCTGTTTGGCGTAGAAGCGTGTCAGGCGGGCACGCAGCTGCTGGATGGCAGCGCAGAGTGCTTCCTGCTGCTGGAGTTCGGTATCGCGCTGGTCGGCTTCTGTGCGCTGTTCTTCCAGCCAGCTGCGGAATGCGTCTTCCTCCATATGCTGCCAATAGGCGGGCAGCACCGCAGCGGGCTGAGCCGGGAGCTCACCACCATTGAGCAGGGTGCGCAGCTCGCCGCTGGTCAGGATAAAGACCGGTGTGGTAAGACGTGCGGCCTGTGCCTGCAGGCGGCGCAAAAGCTCTGCGGTGCTGTCTTCGGTGGTGATGACGGCAGCGGCCCAAAAGGGATAGCGCTGGAGAAGTTCTGCACCATCCTGTCCGGAACGGCAGGCCGCGCGATAGGCATCGGCACCGCTTTGCAGCACGCTGAAGTCCTTTTGCCAGTCCTGCAGCAGATCGGGCAGCAGCGGATCTGCCGTGAAAGCATCCGCCTCGGCGTAGAGATCGACGAAGCGGTGCGCCTGGCGGCAAATGAAAGAAAGTTTTTTCTGCTTGCTCGTCTCCCGGACCAGACTGTCACCCAGCTGATTGGTCAGGAAGGAAGCGCGCTGATAGAGCTCCTGCGTACTGCCGGCCATATTGGCACACTCCGGCTGCTGCTGCAATTCCTGCAGGAGTTCTTTGGCCGTGCTGTCGATGGCACTGATCTGTGTGGCGAGCGCCTGGAGGTCCTGCTGCAGCTGCTCAAGCTGTTGGCGATGGGCGGGGAGATCCGCCTGCAGGTTATGTTTCTGTTCCGTATAGAAGGCAAGATTTTTCTCATCGTCTGCCAGCTGGGCACGGATTTGCTGCAGCTGATGTTCCCATAGGCTGCGCTGCGTGGAGGCATCCTGATTCAGGCTGTCATCGAAAATGGTTTGCTCAATTTTCTCCATCTGTCCGATGGCCTGGCGAATGATGGCTTCGCACTGGCCAGCCCGATGGTCCAGCGTTTTTTCTTCCTGATGCAGGGCCTGCAATTTCTGTACGGTATCGCGTTGGGCCTGCTGCAGATCCGTTTGCCTGGCCTGAACCTTTTTCTGCTGTGCCGTGCAGGCTTGTTCCTGCTGTTGGAAATAGTAGTGCAGATGAGCGCTGTTTTTTTCCAGCTGCGTCTGCAGGGACTGGGCGTCGGCATCCTGCATCAGGGCCTGCAGCTGCTCCTGGGCCTGTTTTTCCGCCTGCAGAGCCTGGAATTTTTCCTGGCGCAGGTGGGCGAGGTGCAGGCTTTGCAGACGCTGGTCGTTTTGCTGCAGGTGTTGCTTCGCCTCCTGGTGGGCCATTTCTGCCTGTTGATATAGCTGTTGCTGAGCATCGGCAGCGTGCTGGCTGGCTCGGACGTCGCAGGCCTCAATGCTTTGCGTCAGGCGCGCCTGCTCCTGCTGCAGCTTCTCCGCTTGTGCCTGCAGGGCAGAATGCCTTTCCTGACGCTGCGTGCTTATCTGTTGCACGCGCTGGTAGAGGGTCTTCAGTTTGCCATTGGCTGTCTGGAGCTCACTTTCGATGCGATATTTCTCGTGCTGTACCTCGGTGTAGTCCGCCATGCGCTCGACGACACCCTGCATTTCCGTGATGCGTTTTTGCAGGATGCGCTGCTGGCGGAAATGGTCGCGCTGTTTCTCAAAGAGTTCCGCGAAGCCATTGCCTTGTTCCTTCCCCGTGCCGTTCTCGTCGGCGATGCCCTCCTCAACGGTGGGGATGAGCAGGCGGCCAACCAGCGTGTCATTCGTGCGGCAGTTCTCAAAAAAGGCCTCGACACCACCCTCGGACTCGTTGATGGCGGCGATTTTGTGCCATTCCGCCGGGATGATGCGGAAATGTTCCTCAATGTAGCGGCCATAGCTCTGCAGGGAATCGTTCTCGGAGAAGAAGTGGGCGTTCATATTGCTCGCTGCCAGACTGCGGCAGAAGGCGGCCACTTCCTCTTTGGTGGCAGGCCGCTGCTGGCCGTTTTCCCGCTGCACCAGGGGCAGGTGCTCGATGCTGCCGCGATCGGAGGGACTGTATTCATAGGCAAACTCCTGCGAGGCCAGGATATCCTTGCTGTTCAGGAAGAGGGAGACCAGCGTGAGCGCGTAACGGCGGGGGTTATCCTCGAGAATCCACTCCACGGCAATGTGGGCAGCCGTATTACTCAGTTGCAGGGTCTCCTGAATCTTGCGCTGAGCCACAGTCTTATGCGGCAGCACGGCCTGAATCAGGGTTTGTACGAAGACGGTCTTGCCTGCGCCGTTCTCCAGCAGCAGGATGCCGTTGAAGCCGTCAAAACGGAACGTGGTATCAATATAACGCTTGCGGCCGCCGTCGTAGACGACATTCGTGAAGCGGATACGGCTGATTGATGGCATGTTATTCCTCCTTGGCCGGCTGGGCGGCATGGTCGAGTGCGTACAGGAAGTCGGTGATGCCGTGGTTGTAGCGCTCTTCGAGATAATAGTTCGTGAAGATGGTCTTCGCTTTTTCCGTCAGGCGATATTCGCCGGCACCTTCGTCGTGCAGCAGGCCCTGAGCCTCGAGGAAGTGCTTCGTCATGATGAGGAAACCGGCGCGGCTGGTCGTGCGAGCATCCTGTTTCCTGACGGTTTCCTTGACATCATCCAGGTCGGTCCATTTCCGGATGAGCGCTGTCCAGTTGACGTTGTAGTCTTTCTCCGCCTGGCGGAGTTCATCTTCGTTCCGTGCGCCCAGGGCATCGATGCGTTGGTTCATTTTTTCCAGCCAGCCCTGCAGGCTCACGAAGTCATGAGGCTCAAAGCTCGTGTAGCTGTCGTAGAAGCAGCCAACGAAAACGATGATGGCCAGGTACATGAGGTAAATATCCATGTTGAGCGCTTTCGCGGGCAAAAATTCCTTCTTGATCCGCTCGTTGCTCATGTGGAAAGGGGAGTCGATGGCCAGGGGAATCAGATAGATGGCATCGGCATCGTCGATGATGGTGCATTGCACGCGTCCGGCAAAGAGCTGGGCAAGGCTGCGGATGTCTTCATCACTGTATAGGTCAGCACAATCCGCCTTGCTCACGCTGCCTCTGGCAGCGAGCTGACTATAGAGGTCAAAAGCCAGCATGACGGTTTTCTCAGGATATTCCATGGTCGATTACCACCTTTATCTTCATATTGCTGATGGTGAAGGCCGGCTGATCGATGAGGCCTTCGGTCTCGGTTGCCTGTATTTCCGTCAGCTCGGGATGTTCCAGGCAGAGCTGATGATAGGGCGATTTCGCATCGTCTGCTGCGGACTCCAGGATCAGGCGGCGTCGCCGATGCAGCAGCATCCAGAAAATATAGAACTGCTTTTCCTGCAACATGGCGGCGTGTTCGCTCTGCTCGTAGGCGGTGAAATCGGCCAGCTCCAACTCCGTGCGGCCGGCGAGACAGGCGAGCAGGTCACTGGCTATCGCCGCGTAGTGCTGCTGGATATTCGTGCGCTGCTGATCGGCCAGCTTATCCATGCGTTCCATCTCGGGGAAGGCGTCCTGCTTTCCCGAGCGTTCGATGCGCTCCAGCCGTTGCGGCGCGAAGACAGCCAAAGGTGACCAGATGACAGCCTGTGCCGTGGGCAGGAAGGGCTCGATCAGTCGGCGGGAAGCAGGCAGAGGCAGCGGCGTGGCGAAGAAGCGGTTAGCGATGTCGTTATCGAAATTGAAGGAATCGATACCGGAGAAATACAGGGCTTCTTCAGCGGCGGCCAGGGCGGAGGTACCCAACTCGATGCCGAGCTGCAGCAGGCGGCGGTGCATGCCGTGCACTGCATCGAGTCGTTGTTCCACCTGCATGATATTGTCGTAGGCACGGCGCTCGGGATCTTTGTCGATGTTGTCGCGGATGCGAATTTTTGTCTCGCTGATGAAATTCTTGAGCTCCTTGAATTGGTCCTCTTCGCTCTTGAGGCGATTGTTGAGGTCCGTGACGATTTTACGATAGCGATTCAGCGTCTCCTCGGAGATGATGCTACGGTGAATTTCCCGGCGGATGCGTACGATGCGCTGGTGCAGTGTCTCCACATCCAGACGCATTTCCTCGACCTGGCGCAGAGCCAGGGAGAACTGTCCCTGTTCCAGCTGCTTGCGCAGAATCAGTTGATTGATGGAGAGTTGGTACTCGTTAAAATACTCCTTGGTGGCAAAGACCAGCTCCAGCCCCTGTTCATCGAGGACGTAGTATTGTGACTGGGACGCCACGTCCACTTTATCCGCTTTGAGATAGGAGAACTCCGCCGTATGTACCTGCCGGGCAGGCCAGTCATAGAAGGTTTCTGAGTTACGCCGCCCGGTTGTCGGGCGAAAGGTTGTAACGATATCGCGGGAGATCTTCTCATAAAAGGCTGCATCATCGCCAAACTGCGCTTGGGTCTGTGTCTGCAGGAAGAGGGCGAGCTTGCGGATATCGGCGTCTTTCCTGCCCTGTAGCATTTGTTCAAAGAAAAAGAGCAGGGCCATGAGCCCCAGCTCCATCGCGGTGGTCTCCGTGCCATCCGTCCGCTTCAGCTTGCGTCCGCGCAGGCGGTAGAGCGGGGCGAAGAGCAGAATACGTCCCATGCGTTCACTAAAATTTTCCAGTTCCATGTATGGTCTCCTTAGCGCAGGTGAGCAGTTCTGCTGGTGTCAATGCTTCCTGTGGGTAATAACTGCCAGCTTCCAATAAGCTGGGAATCAGTTTGGCAATTTCCTCTGGTAGCTGGTGCAGGAAAAGGGGCAGTATCTCTGGTGCCGACTGTTGGCTCTCTTTTCCCTTTGAGGCAGAATGCTGCCAGAAGGCTGAATAGAAGGGGGCAGCCAGCCGTACCTCCAGTGTGCTTCTGTCCTGCAGCGTGGTAAAGATGCGGATGCCTTCCCAGTCGAGATCGCCGAAATACCAGACGATATGCTTTGCCTCTGGCAAGCCGCATTGCAGCGGTAACTGCCCAAGGCCTGAGCAGATTTTCCAGCCGTAGCCGAGAATCAGTGTCGTGAAAGGTGTGGCCGCCAGGTGCGGCAGTAGTGCCATCCAGGGAGCCTTGTTCTCGACAACAAGATGGTGGTAGACGCTGGCCTGGCCATCAAGCGGCCTGGTGGCAAACATCAGCGGATCGGCTTCAGGGGCAATGCCCAGACGTTCCTGCTGGATTCCCAGATGCTGCAGCAGACCGGCGGATTGCAAAAGTAATTTCTCATCGCCGAAGATGTCATAGGAACGCTGCTGCAGGGATGTGAGAGGCTGCGCAGAAGGATGTTCCTGTAGGTAAAGGCTCAGCTGCCGGATAGCTGATCTTGCCCGTTGCCAGTCTGAATAAGGATGCTGCCGGTACCATGAGAGATCAATCTCGCCGCTGATGCCATCGGCGGTGGCTTCCTGCTCGATCTTTCTGGCGACAGGAGCCAGCAGGGGCCCGCGATGCAGCGTGTATTTCCGTGCCAGCCCGCCGTGGTCGGCTCCGGATGCCTTGATGGGGACCAGGATTTTTTGTTCCATGAGGGCAAGGAGCAGCGCGCGGAATTCCGCGTAGGCCATCGGCATACATACCTCTTGCAAGACATCGAGGCTTACGGTCTTCCGCTTATATGCGAGCAGCCAGTTGCGCAGATGCTGTGGCAAAAGGCATTCCTCCAGGTAAAGTTCTATTTCGTGCGTTCTTTCATTAAAGATATTATACGATAGAATCGGTGGATGGACAAGGCGGACGGGAGCTCTATGCGAGGCTTCTATTCTCCTATTGGCATGAGAGGAAAACTGCTTGCGGGCAGGTTTTGTTTCCGATAAGCAGGATTTCGCGTTTGGACTGTGGAAATAAACAAATAGGACTATTGTCAAAAGGAGCGATGAATATGGCAGAATTGACACCTATGGAAAAGAGCCTGGCGCGGCTGCGCGAGGGTAATGAGATGTATCTGGCCTACGGGCGCAGCGATGGCAACGTCACGGCGGCGATGCGGCTGCGCACGGCGAAGGAGGGCCAGAAGCCTTTCGCGACGATTCTGACCTGCTCGGATTCGCGGGTTATCCCCGAGGTGATCTTTGGCTGCGGTATCGGAGACATCTTCACGATTCGTGTGGCTGGCAATGTGGTGGATCCGCATCAGCTGGGCAGCATCGAGTATGCGGCGGGGCATCTGGGCACACCCGTGACTGTCGTGCTCGGTCATACGCATTGCGGTGCGGTAGCGGCCGCTATGGAGGGCCATGCAGACGGCTATATTGGCAGCATCACGCAGGAAATCCAGCAGGCCATCGGCGATACAAAGGATGATTATGAGGCATGTGCGCGCAACGTGCGGTATAACGTCAGGAAGATTCAGGAGGCCTTTGCGGCACATCCCGAGCTGAAAGAGCACACTGTTGTCGGTGCAGTCTATGATATCGCCTCCGGCCGGGTGGAGTGGCTGTTTTAAACAAGTATGGTCTACGTGCTTTGCCGGACGGGGGGCATGGGGATGCAAGAAAAATCAACGGATCGGATCGTATGGGAGCAGATGCCTCTGCCGATGCTTTGCGCGCGCCTGCGGGACAAGCGGCTGGAGGTACTGCAGGTTTCGGCAGGACTCTGCGCAGAGCTTAATATGGAGCGGGAGGCCGTAGTGTCTTTTTGGTCGCAGCCCATCCGCCAGCTGGTTCATGCCGACGATTGCTTTCGGACGGCACGGACGATTGCCTATGCCGCTGCGCATCCGGGTGAGCGGGAGCCCTTTCTCTGCCGGATTCTTCTGCCTCAGGTTGGGGATGAAGCGATGGATGCCTGGGTGCATATTACGGCTTCCGTGGTTCCTGATACTCGGGGCGGGCAGCTGCTCTACCTGTCTTTTGCCGATGCGGGCAAAGAACAGGAGAAAATGGACCGGCAGCAGGATACGACACGCCTGAATGCGCAGATCCTCGGCATTCTGAATGCCATCCGTCCAGCCGTTTTCTGGAAGGACAAGCAGCGCCGCTTCCTGGGCGCGAATAAGGCTTTTCTCGATTATTACGGCTTCCCCAGCGCCTCGGTTATCATCGGCAAGACGGATGAGGACATGGGCTGGCATGAGGACAACGTGCCTTTCCGGCATGATGAGGAGGCGGTGCTGACCACGGGACAGCGCACGCATCGCATCCTTGGTAAATGCCAGAATCACGGCGAGATGCGCGATATCGTGGCCTCCAAGAGTCCCATCTACGATGAGCAGCATAACATCATCGGCCTGGCGGGGACCTTCGAGGACGTGACGGATGAGCGGCGGCAGCGGCGACGCATCATGGAGCTGAACCAGAAACTGCAGAAGAGCCTCGCCTTGTTGGAGCAGGCAAACAAGGCGGACAAGGCCTTTTTCTCCAATGTGAGCCACGATATGCGCACGCCGATGAACGCCATTGTGGGGTTCACTGAGCTGGCCATGAAAAGCGGGATTCCCGCCGTCAAGCAGGCATATTTGCAGAAAATTAGCAAGGCGAGCAAAATCCTGTTGCAACTTATTAACGACACACTGGAAATTTCGCGCCTTGCCAATGGCAAGCGTCAGCCCGAAAATATCGTCGTAGAACCAGACCAACTTTGCGACTCGCTGCTGACGACGATTCAGGCCACGGCCTCCGTTAAGGGCGTTTATTTTCATACGAATCTCAACTTTCAGGATGTGGCGGCCTTCCGCCTCGATCAGGTACGCCTGACGAAAATCCTGCTGAACCTGCTCTCGAATGCTGTGAAATTCACGCCGAGCGGCCTGGGGGTAAACCTTTTCGGCTACATCGTCTCGCGGCAGGATGAGCGCCACTGCCGCCTGCGTTTTATCGTCAAGGACCAGGGCAAGGGCATGTCACAGGAATTCATGAAGCGCATGTATAAGCCCTTCGAGCAGGAATATCTGACGGAGAACGGAACGGGACTGGGCCTCTCCATCGTGCAGGGCCTCGTACAGCTGCTGCACGGTACGATTGACTGTCAGAGCAAGGTGGGTAAGGGCACGACCTTCACCGTAGAAGTTCCCGTGGAAATTGTACCGCAGCCGACCTCTGAGCAGGTGCCACAGTCAGAAGAAAAAACAACGCCGGCAGCCAATGTCCTGCAGGGGGCACGCATCCTGCTCTGCGAGGACAATGCACTCAATCGGGAAATCGCCGTGACGCTGCTTGGCATGAAAGGATTGCAGGTGGAGACGGCTGAAAACGGCAAGCAGGGCGTGGAAAAATATCAGGCTTCAGATCCTTACTACTTTGATGGTATCCTTATGGACATTCGCATGCCTGTTATGGATGGCCTGCAGGCCGCAAAGGCCATCCGAGCGCTGCCGCGCGATGATGCCCAAAAGGTTCCCATCATTGCGCTTTCGGCCAACGCTTTCCCTGAAGACGTGCAGAAATCGCGCAGCTGCGGCATGAATGACCACCTTACGAAGCCGCTTGACATTGCGAAAATCTGCACGTCTCTGAGCCAACTGATTGTGCAGTTTCAGCAGGAGCAAGCCGATTCGGAAGAGAAAATGGTATAATACAAGATAGAGATGCATGACGAACGGGATGCTGCATGGCGAATTGACAGGCAAAGAGGTGAATTGTGACGAGCAAGCAGGCAAAGAAGGATAGCGAGGAGGACGTTGCCCTGCTTACGCAGATATATCAACAAGCTTATGCCGCCTGGCGGTCTGGTGATGGTATGGCAGCGTCCGCTATGCTGGAGAATTTTTGGCAGCAAACGGGACTGCGCAGTCTGCGCGATATGTTGCTACGTGCCTACTGTCTGCGCGATGCGAAAAAATATCTAAGCGAAATCGCGCAGCTGGAGGAGCTGTTGCAGCTTTTCGCCGCTTCAACGGAGCGGACACTGGTAGCAGATGCCTGGAGCTTGCTGGGTTCGGCGCTGCGCCAGCTGGGAGAAAGTCAGCTGGCAGTGGAGGCTTTTCAGAAAGCAGCTGAGATAGAGCCGCTAACAGAACAGAAGCTCGTGGAACTCAGCAATGCACTCTTCACCGCTGATGCGATTATGGGATTCACTCCGGCTGCTTTCCAACGGCTTTATACATCCTATCAGATGCAACTGCAAGCTTTGCAACTCCCGGTTTATCCAGCATCTGACTGGCGGCATGAGCGTCTGCGCATCGGCTATTTGTCGGCGGATTTCGGCAGCCATCCCGTGGGACAGTTTATTGCACCGCTCTTTTCGCGATATGATCGTAAGCGCTTTGTTGTCTATGCCTATGACAGGCATCCGCATCAGGACCGGGTGGCGGCCGCCCTGCGTGCGGGTGGCGCGATATGGCGGGAGGTGCAGGAACTGAGCCTGCCGGAGCTGGCGGCAAGGATTCGTGCGGATGAGATCGACATCCTCGTGGATTTCAGCGGTCATACGAAGAACAATGCCCTGCCCGTGCTGGCCAGCCGTGTGGCGCCCGTACAGATATCGGGCATCGGCTACTTTAACAGCACCGGCCTGAAGGAGACGACGGGGTTTCTTTCCGATGTTTATTGCGCACCGCAGGCGTGTTCGCCATATTTTATCGAGCCGCTTTTGCGCCTGCCACATAGTCATTTCTGTTATGCACCCTTTACGGTTTTTCCGCCTGTGGGAGATTTGCCCTGTCGGCAGCGCGGCCATGTTACCTTCGGTTGCTTCAATAATTTCGCCAAAGTAACGGATGCGATGCTGGCGTGCTGGCGAGACATCCTGCTGGCATTGCCGACGGCACACCTGGTACTTAAGCATCTGATTTTTGACTCCGATGAAGGTCGTGCGTACGAATACCAGCGCATGGAACGTATCGGCTTGCCCCTGGCGCGTGTGGAGCTGCACGGATTTTCCCGTGATTATCTTACCCAGTACCATGATATCGACATCGCACTCGATACCAGTCCCTATGCGGGCGGCCTTACAACTTGCGAGGCTCTTTACATGGGCGTGCCGGTAGTCACGCTCGTTGGCGACCATCACGGCGCGCGTTTTGGCTACAGTTTTCTTAGCAATATCGGTCTCCCTGAGCTGGCTGCTGCAACACCGCAGCAATATGTTGAATTGGCTGTGCAACTGGCTGGAGACCCGGAATTGCTCGCCGTTCTCCGACAGACCCTGCGGACGCGCATGCAAAAATCCCCACTGATGGATCAGCAGGGGTATATGCGTGAGCTGGAAGCTCTCTATATTCAGTTATATGATATGCAAAGGAGAAATTTATCATGAAAATCGCTATGGCAAACGATCACGCTGGTACGGCCCTGAAAAAGGCCATCAAGGAATATCTCGAAAGCGAAGGGCACGAGGTTAAGGATTTTGGTACTTACGATGAGCAGAGCTGTGATCTCTCGGACTTCGTCTATCCGGCGGCGAAAGCGGTTGCTACAGGTGAGTGTGAGCGCGGTATCTTTGTCGATGGCGTGGGCTACGGCAGCGCGATGATCGCCAACAAGCTGCGCGGCATCTTTGCCGTCGTCTGTCAGGATCCGTTCTGCGCCCAGCTGGCCCGCCAGCACAATGACAGCAACGTTCTCTGCCTTGGTGGCAAGATCATCGGTGGTGCCATCGCGATGGAAATCGTCAAGACCTGGATGCATACGAATCCGTTGACTGCTGAGAAATACCAGCGCCGCATCAAAAAGGTGCAGGAAATTGACAAGCAATGCTGCGTGCTGCCAGACAAGGACGCCTGAGCATTGGAATGAAACCGGTTGGTCTCTTTGTGTTTGAGGAGAATATGTGACTTTCGTGTAGGAGGTACGATATTGGGCATGGATAAATTCGATGAACTCGGCTTCCTGAAGATTTTTCGTCCCATCTATGCGCGGAGACTGGAGCGAGCCGATTTTTCGAGGATGCATTTCGCATATTACACGAGCGCGACAACTGGGCTGAACATTCTGCACGGGCGTTCGTTATGGATGCGCTCGGCGGCCTGCATGAATGACTACCGTGAAATCGACTACGGCATCCAGCTCATCAATTCGGCGGTGCAGGGTTCAGCGCGGCGTCAGGACCAGATGAAACGCATCGCGCAGAAGCTCGGTTGGGGCGAAAACATGATCGGTTCCATCCTCGCCGATCTCAATCGCAATGAGCGAAAGTTCACGACGCATACGTATCTTGCCTGCGTATCAGAGCACGACTATGAGAGCGATGCGAAAGGCCGACTTTCGATGTGGCGTGCCTACGGGCGAAAGACGGGAGTAGCGTTCATCCTGAACCCGCAGGCCGTCATCGCATCAACGAAGGAGCTGGCACTGCGTATCGCGCCGGTTGAGTATCTGACAGGTGAGCAGTTCACACGCGGCTTCGACCGCATGATGAATAATGTCGAAGACCACATGGAGGAGCTCATGGCGGGGGAGCCGGCCGTCCTTCTCGAAGCCTTCATCAATATGATGCTGACATCGATTTTTTCCATCAAAAATCCTGGTTTCATTGAAGAACGCGAGTGGCGGCTCATCTATCAGGATACGGCAGGCAGCACTCTTGCAAGTGACATCGTGAGTGTCGATGGCATCCCACAGGTCATCTACAAACTGCCGTGGCGTGCTGTTGGTGAAAGTGGGGCGGGGCTGCCCATTGCCGACGCGCTCGAGCAGATAATCATCGGCCCCAGCCAGTACGCGGATGTCATCGAAGTGGCATTCACACATTGTCTCAGCGAATTGGGCATCGCAGATGCCGGAAAACGCGTTGTGAAGTCCAATATTCCGTTGAGGTAAAGAGGTCTTTCGCATCAGCAGGCGTTACATCACCGTGCATGCTAGTAGATATGATATTCTTTCCACGGTATCTGGTCGAGGCGGATGGTCTTGAGGAAATCGACGATATCTTTGCGGCCGTAGTAGTGCGGCTCGCCATTTGCATCCTGGCTCATGAGGATGATGGGCATGTTCGGAAAGTAGACGGAGAGGGCGCGGCGCATCCGGGTGCTGCGTACGGTGTACTGGGTGACGGTGGAGCGGACGGCCACGATGGCGAAGGTTACGCCCTGCTCAATGATAACGGCGCCGTGAATTGTCATGATGGGCGCCTCCTTTCTGTGATTGCTTTGACTTGATTCTATCAAATGTGTCGAGGTGCGGCAAGCATAAAGAGGTAGGAAAGTTTTCTGTGTGGAAAATGCAGGCCTGTACGAAGATAGATTTTGTGCCTGCAGGGTTGACAGTCCTGTCGCGAGAGCCTATAATAGAGCCATCATTGAGAAAGCAAAATGCTTTGACGAAGACATGATGCCATGAGGGCGGCCTGTCAGAGAGGACTGCGGATGCTGTGAGCAGTCTCAGGCGCGTGTGGTGTTACCCCTTCCGAGCAGCTGCGGCGAATCTTCATTTTATTTAGTAGGCGCAGACGGAACACACTCCGTTAACAAGACACGAGCGGCATAGCTGTGCTATGCAAGCAGGGTGGAACCACGAAGCATCAGCCTCGTCCCTATTGGGGACGGGGCTTTTTGATGTTATATATCATTATTTCGGCAGCACAGAGGGCGGAGCCATTGGCGATGGGCTGGTTGCCGGGGGTACTTCCCCTGATACTCTGAGGAGGGTATTTATTATGTTGAAGATTACGCTGAAAGATGGTGCGGTGCGTGAAGTGGCCGAGGGCACGACGCTCCTGGACTTCGTGAAGTCCGTCAGCAACAGCCTGGCCAAGAAGGTGCTCGTCGGCAAGGTTGACGGCGAGGTCAAGGATCTCATGACGCCATTGACGCAGGATGCCAGGGTCGAGTTCCTTACGTTCGAGGATGCGGACGGCCGCTGGGCACTGCGTCACACGGCTTCTCACGTACTCGCACAGGCGCTGAAACGCCTCTACAAGGATCAGAACGTGCAGCTCGCCATCGGTCCGGCTATCGACAATGGTTTCTACTACGATATCGACATGGATAAGCAGCTCAGCGAGTCCGACCTGGCCGACATCGAGAAGGAAATGAAGAAAATCGTCAAGGAGAACCTCAAGCTGGAGCGCAAAGAGGTCTCCCGTGCCGATGCCCTGAAACTCTTCGAGGAGAAGGGCGAGAGCTACAAGGTCCAGCTCATCAACGACCTGCCCGAGGACGCGTTGATCACGCTCTACACGCAGGGCGAGTTCACGGATCTCTGCGCCGGCCCGCACGTGGTCTCCACGGGCAAGGTCAAGGCCCTGAAGCTCATGAGCATCGCGGGCGCTTACTGGCGCGGTGATGAGCATAACAAAATGTTGCAGCGCATCTACGGCACGGCTTTTGAAAAGCAGGCCGATCTCGACGATTACCTGCATATGCTCGAAGAGGCGAAGAAGCGCGACCATCGCAAGCTCGGCAAGCAGCTCGACCTGTTCTCCCTGCATGAGGAGGGCCCGGGCTTCCCGTTCTTCCATCCGAACGGCATGATTATCCGCAACGAGCTCATCAACTACTGGCGCGAGGTACATCGTCGATACGGCTATCAGGAAATCAAGACCCCGATGATCCTGAACCGCAAGCTCTGGGAGCAGTCCGGTCACTGGGCACACTACGCCGAGAATATGTACTTCACGAAAATCGATGGTGAGGACTACGCAGTGAAGCCGATGAACTGCCCGGGCGGCATGCTCGTCTACAAGACGCAGCAGCGCAGTTACCGTGATCTGCCGCTGCGCCTCGGCGAACTCGGCCTCGTGCATCGCCATGAGAAATCCGGCGAGCTCCACGGCCTCTTCCGCGTGCGCAACTTCACCCAGGACGATGCCCATCTGTTCGTGACGCCGGAGCAGGCGGAGCAGGAGATCCAGCACACGATCGACCTGTTCGACGAAGTTTACAAGACTTTCGGTCTGACCTACGTCGCCGAGCTCTCCACGCGCCCGGATGATTCCATGGGCACGGATGAGGAGTGGGAGGCTGCGACGAATGGCCTGCGCAAGGCGCTGGAGCATCGCGGCCTCAAATACATCGTCAACGAGGGCGACGGCGCTTTCTACGGCCCGAAAATCGACTTCCATCTGAAGGATTCCATCGGTCGTACCTGGCAGTGCGGCACGATTCAGTACGACATGCAGATGCCGGAGAAGTTCGACCTCACCTATGTCGGCGAGGACGGCGAGAAACATCGCCCGATTATGCTGCACCGCGTGGTTTACGGCTCCATCGAGCGCTTCATCGGTATCCTCATCGAGAACTACGCCGGCGCTTTTCCGGTTTGGTTTGCACCGGTGCAGATCCGCATTCTGCCGATCACGGATAAGCATGCAGACTATGCGAAGAAGCTCTATGACAAGATGTTCGCCCTTGGCCTGCGCGTTGAGGTGGATAACCGCAACGAGAAGGTGGGCTACAAGATTCGTGAGTCCCAGGTCAGGAAGACGCCGTACACGCTGGTAGTCGGCGATCAGGAGATGGCTGACGGTCAGGTCAACGTGCGCAAGTACGGCGAGAAGGACAGCAAGTCCATGAGCGTCGACGACTTCATTAAATACGTGCAGGACAAGATTGCGACGCGCGCGCAGGAATATTGATAAATTTTCTGTCACGTGTTGACACTGCCAGAGCGGCGTGCTATACTAATACCTGTTCTGAGCAAGAACGGGGAAACAACAAGCAGAAGCCACCGCTTCTCACCTGCTGGCGTGCAGTCAGTATGGTAAATCATGGTAAAACGTGAATTTACAGAGGTGGCCTTGTGCCGCCTCTTTTCTTTTGAAATCTATCATCAGGAGGTGCATTTACCATTAGCAAGGATTCACTGAGAATCAATGAGCAGATCCACATCCGCGAAGTGCGCGTCACCAGTGCGGATGGTGCGCAGCTGGGCATCATGCCGACGCGTGAGGCTCTGCGCATGGCGGAGGAGCAGCATCTCGACCTCGTCGAGGTCGCGCCAAAGGCAAAGCCGCCGGTCTGCCGCATCATGGACTTCGGCAAGTACCGTTACGAACAGCAGAAACGGGAAAAGGAAGCCCGCAAAAAGCAGAAAGTTATCAGCATCAAGGAAGTCAAGCTTCGCCCACACATCGAGCAGCATGACTTCGATGTCAAGCTGAAAAATGCCCTGCGCTTTGTCGGCGAGGGCAACAAAGTCAAGGTCACGATCATGTTCCGCGGTCGCGAGATGTCGCATCCGGAGCTGGGTAAGGAAGTCCTCGCCCGCGTCGCCGAGGCTTTGGGCGACGGTGTCTCCATCGAGCGCAATGCGAAGATGGAAGGCCGTAATATGTCGATGGTTGTGGCGCCAAAGTCACAGAAATCGTCAAACAAGAGCAAACGTTCTTCTGCGCCGAAAGCGGAGAAGAATCAGCCTAAGGGAGGAAACAATAATGCCAAAGATTAAGACCCGCAGAGCTGCCGCAAAACGCTTTACCGTAACGGGCAGCGGCGAATTCAAACGCAACAAGGCCTACAAGAGCCACATCCTGGAGAAGAAGAGCCCGAAACGTAAACGCAACCTGCGCAAAGCTGCGCTGGCTACGGCTGCAGACAAGAACCGCGTAAAGCGCATGCTGCCGTACGCCTGATTGCGGGGCCAGCAAATAGCTTCTTTTGCAAATTACCACGATTTAGGAGGATAATGATATGCCAAGAGTTAAAGTCGGTGTGACTGCACATCGTCGTCATAAAAAGATCCTGAAGCTCGCCAAGGGCTACAAAGGCTCCAAGAGCAAACAGTTCAAGAAAGCTAACGAGACCGTCATGAAGGCTCTCTTCTACGCGCGCCGCGATCGTCGTGCCAAGAAGGGCAACTTCCGTCGCCTGTGGATTGCCCGCATCAATGCGGCTGCCCGCACGAACGGCATCTCCTACAGCAAGCTCATCAATGGCCTGACGAAGGCTGGCGTTGAGGTGAACCGCAAGATGCTCGCTGACCTCGCAATCAGCGATGCTGCTGCTTTCACGAAGCTGGTCGAGGTCGCCAAGGCCAACCAGTAATAGCTGGATAGCTGACACGTTAAAGACCACTGGTACATTGTGCCGGTGGCCTTTTTTACTAGTCCAAATCAATGCGGAGGAGTTGGGAAATCATGGTGGAGCGTATCGACAGCCTCACGAACAAGAAAATCAAGGATACCGCCGCCCTGCACAACCGTCGCCAGCGTGCGAAACAGGGACGCTTCGTAGCGGAAGGGTTGCGCCTCGGTGAGATGGCGGCGGCGGCAGACTGGCCGCTCTGCTATGCCCTCTATACGGCGGAGCTGGCGGTGCAGTCACGCGGTGCGGCCTTGCTGGAACAGCTGGCGGCAAAGGACTGTCCTTGTTATGAGACAAGTCCGACTGCCTTTGCTAAGGCTGCGGCCACACAGTCGCCGCAGGGCATTCTCATCGTCATGGAGCAACGCCCTGTTTCCCTGACTGACCTTGCACAGGTGGACAAGGCTTGCCGGGCAGGTGTGCCTGATCAGGAAACGCAGGCACCGTTTTTCGTCGTGCTCGATGGCCTGCAGGACCCGGGAAATGTGGGCACGATCATCCGCACGGCCGATGCGGCGGGCGCAACGGGCATGATCCTGACCAAGGGCTCCGTCGATATCTATGACGACAAGACCGTTCGTGCGACCATGGGCTCGCTCTTTCATCTGCCAGTAGTCACCGGCGTGTCGGTAGCGGAGCTTATCGCCTTTGCCCATGAGCTGGACCTGCAGCTCTTTGCCACCGCTCTGGATGCTGCCGCGCAGCCGCATTTTACCTGCGATTTCCAGCGTGGTACGGCCATAGCCTTTGGCAATGAAGGCAACGGCGTCTCCGAGGCACTGCTCGCAGCTGCGCAGAAAGTCTACATCCCCATGTACGGTCAGGCCGAGTCCCTGAATGCTGCCACTTCTGCTGCCGCTATCCTCTACGAAATGGTGCGCCAGCGATACTATAAACTATCATAACTTGTTATTCATGCAACAAAGGGTTGTCGCATAGGTGCGGCAACCCTTTGTTGTGTTATGGAAGATAGGTTTATAATCAGGAAAGGCAAAGGACTGGCGGCTAACATAAAATAAATAGAAATCCTTGCTAAAATATTTTGTTTAATATATAATAATAGAAAAATCATTAGAAATCGATACGATGAAGATAACATAGCATATGGAAAGCAGGCAATCTATGGATTATCTTGCGCATATTGCAGATGGACGCTGCCAGTCGGTAAAAGAGCATTTGTTGCGTACAGGGGATTTAGCAGCATACTTTGGCCAGGAATTTGGGGCAGGGGAAATGTGCCGTATACTTGGCAAGACGCATGATTTAGGAAAATACAGCCAGGCATTTCAACGATATATTCGTTTACCATCTGAGCAGCAACATCGCGGTATGGCGCCGCATGCGGATACAGGCATGCAGATCCTATGGCACACGGCTGGGGAGGTGGCGCAGCGGCTGGCGGCTGCCTTTGCTGTGGCAGGACATCATAGCGGCCTGCCAAACCTTGGCAATAAGTCCGATATGGTTGGCGGTTCGCTGCTGGCGCGATTGCGTCGGGAAATACCACCGGATGTATTCACTTCTGTTAAGGCAGAGGGGATGATGCCAACGGCGTTGCCAAAAGGGCCAATGTCGTTGGCGGCAGCCTGGAGCAAGGATAAGGAGGTTAGTGAAGCCAGTTTTGCTTACATGGTTTATGTGCGTATGCTTTTTTCGTCATTGGTGGATGCGGATTTCCTCGATACGGAACAATTTATGCGGGCAGGAACCATCAAACGCGTCTCGTTTGTCTCATTGCGGACCTTAAAGCAAAGGCTGGATGCCTATGTGCAGCGCTTTGCTCATCCCACGACACCTTTAGCGGAGCGTCGTACGGCGATTTTGCGTTCCTGTATTGCAGCTGGTGATGCAGCGCGGTATCAGATGTATCAACTTACCGTGCCTACGGGGGGAGGTAAGACCATCGCCTCACTGGCTTTTGCCCTGCACTATGCAGCCGCAAAGAAATTTCAGCATAAGCGTGTGATTTACGTTATCCCCTATACAGCGATTATCGAACAAACGGCAGCTGTATTTCGTGGTATCGTGGGTGCAGAGAATGTGGTGGAACATCATCATCAAGTGAGCTGGGATGATACGGAGTCCCAGCCGGACAAGAAAAGGCTGGCCGCTGAAAACTGGGATGCACCGCTTATCGTGACAACGAATGTGCAGTTTTTCGAATCTTTGTTTGCGAATAAGCCTTCGCGCTGCCGTAAGCTTCATAATATCGCAGGCAGTATCGTGATTTTCGATGAGGCGCAGATGATTCCAGTGAGTTTTTTACGCCCCTGTATGCGCATGGTACAAGAATTGGCTATGCATTATGGGTGCGCGGAAATATTCTGTACAGCAACGCAACCATCTTTGCAGCAATTCTTCCCAACATCATACCAGCAAAAGGAGATTTGTCCGCAACAGCAGGAGAATTACCAATTCTTTCAGCGCTGTCGTTATGAGATTATTGATGAGCCGCTAAGCAGGGAAAAATTAGCGGCGTACTTGCAAGAACAAGGACAGGTACTTTGCATTGTCAATCGCAAGCAGACGGCAAGCGAACTTTATGACTTGCTGCCACCGGAGGGGCGTTTCTATCTGACGACAAATCTCTATCCCGTACATCGACAGCGTGTATTGTATGAGATTCGTCAGTGCCTTGCAACGGGGAAAACATGCCGTCTTGTCGCTACCAGCCTGGTGGAAGCAGGCGTCGATATTGATTTTCCTGCAGTTTGGCGGGAGATGGCCGGACTCGATAACATCATTCAGTCTGCAGGACGATGTAACCGTGAGAACCGACATAATCGTGCGGAGAGTATCACCCATGTCTTTACTTTGCAGGATATACGTTATCCTCAATATATACGACAAAAGGTGGAAATTACGCAGCGAGTGCTGCAAAGATATGGTGAAAAGCTGGCTGCACCGGAAGCCATCGCATATTATTTTCAGGAGCTGCATCAATTGAGCGAAACGGATGCCTTGCATTTGTTGGCACCTCTGCCCGGTACACAGGCGGGGACTGCTGCTCCGCCACTTTTGGCCACACACCGCTTTCCTTTTGCCGAGGTGGCAGCGCGGTTTCATTTGCTGCAGGACGATACGATTCCCGTGCTTGTTCCTTTTGCAACACAATCTGATGAGGAAGAGCACTTGCAGGAACTGGCGCAGCAGCTGCGCCTGGGCATCATTACCCGTAAGGGCATGAGGAAGGCAGCACTGCACGCTGTGGCAGTATATCCACAGGTGTTGCAGGAACTTATTGATACCGGCAGGGCAGAACAGATAGATAAAATGCATTATGCCGTGCTTATGGACGCCGATGCCTACGATGATGACAAGGGATTGATAACCAATTTCACAGATGGTAGTGGCATTTTTTTCTGATGTGTGCAGCGGTATCGCTGCGCAGAAGGAGCGTGATTCAATGAGTTATGGCGTTAAGTTGGCTGTGTGGGGAGACTATGCACTCTTTACACGTCCCGAACTGAAAGTAGAGCGTGTTAGCTACGATTGCCTGACGCCATCGGCAGCGAGAGGCATTCTTGAAGCTATTTTCTGGCATCCTGGCCTGAAATGGTGCATTGACCGGATCAAGGTCTGTCGACCTATCCGCTACGCCAATATACGGCGCAACGAGGTTGGCATTAAGGCTGATAAATCGCAGATTGCGCAGGCGATAACGACGGGCAAGCGTATCGCCATCGTTGCTGGTCAGGAAATACAGCAGCGTGCCTCAATGGTCTTGAAAGATGTGCAATATGTGATTGAAGCGCATTTCGATATGACGTCAAAGGCCAGTCCAAGCGATAATCCGGGCAAGTTTGTTGAGATGTTCAAACGTCGTGCACGCAAGGGGCAATGTTTCCACCAGCCTTATCTGGGCTGTCGCGAGTTCCCTTGCCATTTTGCCCTTGTGGAGGATGAGACAGCATATCCAAGTTGCTATGAGGGTGGGAGCAGACCGCTGGGACTGATGCTTTATGATATGGATTATCGCGATCCAGCCGATATAAAGCCAATATTTTTCCAGGCTGAACTGAATGACGGCATTATGGATTTGCGTGATTGCGAGGTGTATCGCTAATGCTGGAGCACCTGATTCAGCTCTATGAGCAGCAAGCCGCGCATGGTGAGGCACCGCGCTATGGCTGGGAAGTCAGAAATGTCAGCTATGCCCTGCAACTGGATGCGCAAGGGAAATTGGTCGGTATCCAGTCACTGATGCGGCAGGAGCAGCGTGGCAAGAAAATGGTGGACGTTCCAAGGACGATGTCAGTGCCGAAGGGGCCAACGCGTACATCGGGCGTGCAACCGCTTTTTCTCTGCGATAATGCGAAATATCTGTTGGGTTTTGATGATACCTACCTAAAAAAGGATGAGCTTGAACCAGAAGCATATGACAAGGCGAAGCATCGTATTGAGCAATGTTTCACGGCGGCCAAAGAGTACCATCTGCAACTGCTGGCAGACGTGAAATCCCCTGTGGCCCAAGCTGTTTGTGCGTTTTTTCGTTCATGGCAAATTGAGCCAGCAATCCTGCTGCAGAATCGCTGGTTGCAGCAGGAAATCGATGGCCTGGCAAAAGGAGCAAATCTTGTATTTCGCGTGGGAGAAGTCTTCGCTGAGGACGATGCAGCGGTTCAGGAAGCATGGCAGCAGGTGTCTGGCAGTGACACTGCTGGTGCGCAGGGGCTTTGCATGCTGACAGGGCAGCGGGGCACACTGGCACGCATCCACCCGCTGATCAAGGGAGTCACTGGTACGCAGGCATCCGGAGCAGCCTTGATTTCGTACAATAAAGGCAAGCAGGCTTATGAATCCTTCGGCAAGGAGAATGCCCAGGCCTACAATGCTCCTATCTCAGAATATGCCGCATTTGCCTATACAACGGCATTGAATCTCCTGTTGGCAGATCGTACGCATGTCAAGCGTTTTGGCGATACAACTGTTGTTTACTGGGCGGAAGAAGCAAATGAAGCATGCCAGGATATTTTCGCAGACTTGTGTGAGGATGAATCCCGGCGTCATCTCAGCAATAACGATTTGAACGCGCTTTTCGAACAGGTGAAACAAGGACGTCCCTTGGCGTATCGGGATATGGACATTCCGTATGAGAATCACTTTTATATCCTGGGACTATCGCCAAATTCTGCACGTATTTCTGTACGTTTTTTTCTGCAAGGTAGCTTTGGTGATTTTTTGCAGCATTTTGCTCAACACGCTGAACGCATGCGTATTGACCGGCCAGGGTACATCATGCAGGAAGGTGTCTCACTTTGGCAGCTGCTGAATGAGACTGTGAATGCTAAGGCAGCACACAAAGAAGCTTCGCCGCTGCTGGCTGGTGCTGTTTTTCGGGCGATTGCTCAGGACTTGCCTTACCCCGAGGCACTTTATCAGCAGATTTTACTACGTTTGAAGTCGGAGCAGGGAAAAAACAAGGTAAACTATCGCCGAGTGGCGATGATCAAAGCATATCTAATCAAGAACAAAAGGAGAGTGGTTACCGTGTCATTGGATGAGCGGGCTGCAGAGCCAGCCTACGTCCTGGGACGTCTGTTTGCTGAATTGGAGAACATTCAGGTCAATGCCAATCCGGAAATCAACAGTACCATCAAGGATAAGTACTTCAATGCCGCCTGTGCTACGCCGGCGGCGATTTTCCCGGTACTACAAAAGTTGTCACAGCATCATCTGCGCAAATTATCTCCAGGCAGCAAAATTTATCATGAAAAGCTGCTGGGCAGCATCATGGATTTATTGAATTTGGAAAAGAACTCTATACCGCGACAGCTGTCACTTGAGCAGCAGGGGGTATTTATTCTGGGATACTATCACCAGAAACAGGCATTTTATAAGGGGAAAGAAGCAAGTGGGAGGAAAGAAAATGAGTGATCCAATTAAGAACCGCTATGATTTTGTTTTGTTTTTTGACGTGGAGAATGGTAACCCGAATGGCGATCCGGATGCTGGCAACATGCCTCGTGTCGATCAGGAGACAGGCCTGGGATTGGTAACAGATGTTTGCCTGAAGCGTAAGGTACGTAATTATGTTGAGGCGGCCTGTGAGGACAAGCCTGGATTCAATATCTACGTGCGTGAGGGTATCACTTTGGAGCAGGGCGATCGCTCGGCCTGCGAGTATATTGGCATCAAAGAAGAGAGTGCAGAGAAACGTGCGAAAGCTTTACAAAAAGCCAAGAAGAGCGATCCGGATATCGACCGTAAATTGCGTGATTTTATGTGCCGGAATTTTTATGATATCCGTACCTTTGGTGCAGTGATGACTACCTTTGTCAAGGGGGCACTATCCTGTGGACAGGTTCGTGGCCCGGTGCAACTGGGGTTCGCGCGAAGCATTGATCCCGTGATGCCGCAGGAAATCAGCATTACGCGCTCTACCGTCACAACGGAGAAGGAAGCAGAAACCAAGAAGACGATGATTGGGCGCAAATATATCGTACCCTATGGCCTGTACCGCGTAGAAGGCTATGTATCCGCTAATCTGGCACGTCATATTACTGGTTTTTCCGAAGAGGATCTGCAGCTGCTCTGGCAGGCGTTGGGTAATATGTTTGACCTTGATCATTCGGCAACCCGTGGCAATATGGCGGCACGCCGGTTGATCGTATTCAAGCATGATAGCGAACTAGGCAATGCCTCGGCTAACAGTCTCTTCGACCTGATTCAGGTAAAGCGCAAAGATACGGTACAGGTACCGCGTGCCTTTAGTGATTATGAGATCGCCATCCATACGGAGGAGGTACCAGATGGCGTCACGTGCGAGGTGAAATTTTGAGCTATCGTGATGACGATTTGCTACTATTATCAGGTATCCAGCATTTTGCTTTTTGCCGCAGGCAGTGGGCACTCATCCATGTCGAGGGGCAATGGAAGGAAAACTTGCGTACGACGCTGGGAGAAATCGTGCATGCCAGGGCACACGACGGAACGCAGACAGAGAGCCGAGGCAATACTATCGTGACGCGTGGCCTGCGTGTATCATCGTACACGATGGGCGTAGTCGGTCAGTGTGATGTTGTGGAGTTTTATCGCTGTTCAGAGGGAGCGGTGCTGGAGGGTCATACAGGTTATTGGCAACCCTACCCGATTGAGTACAAGAAAGGCAGACCCAAGGATTATCCTGCAGATGAAATGCAACTGTGTGCAGAAGGTATGTGCTTGGAGGAGATGCTGTGTTGCACCATCCCCGAGGGAGCGCTGTTTTATGCGGAAATTCATCGTCGGCAGGTCGTTCCATTCTCTGAGGAATTGCGGCATAGTGTACGGGAAAGCTTTCAGGAGATGCATCGCTATCTGCAGGAGGGCAGGACGCCACGTGTCAAGCCGCAAAAGCATTGCAATGCCTGCTCCTTGAAGCCAATCTGTTTGCCACGCAACTATAAGCAACGGGATATAAGCGATTATTATGCAACTATGCTGGGAGGTGAGAATTGATGCGGCATTTGCTCAATACCTTATTCATTATGACCGAAGACGTATATTTAGCTTTGGAAAATGATAATGTGGTAGTTTATCAGGACAAAAAGGTTCTAGGGCGTGTGCCGTTGCTGACGCTGAGCAATATTGTTTATTTCGGCTATAAGGGAGCCAGTCCTGCTCTTATGGGCGCCTGTGCAGCAAAGAGTATCGGCCTTTGCTTTCTGACGCCGCATGGGAAATTGCTGGCGCGGGTCTCTGGCGAGAGCCGGGGCAATGTGGTTCTGCGCAGACAACAATACCGCCTGGCTGATGATGAATTGGCAAGCTGCCATATTGCCCGTGACTTCATTGCAGGAAAACTGCATAATAGCCAAAGTATATTAGCGCGTGGTCTGCGCGATCACCCGCTTAGTGTGGAAAAAGAGAAGTTTCAGCAAGCTATTCACGATATGGGCGCGGCTGCCAGACAGGTGCGCAAGATAGAAGACAAAGGGGAATTACGCGGTGTCGAGGGAAATGCGGCACATCTATATTTCTCATTGTTAGGGCAGCTGATTTTGCATGATAAAGAGCATTTCTCGTTGCTGAGCCGTATCAAGCGTCCCCCTAAAGGGCGTGTCAATGCATTGCTTTCTTTTGCCTATACACTCTTGGCACATGATTGTGCATCTGCGCTTGAGAGCGTAGGGCTGGATGCTTATGTGGGCTTTCTGCATACCGACCGTGCTGGGCGGACTTCGTTGGCGCTGGATCTCATGGAGGAGTTGCGCAGTATCTACGCGGACCGTTTTGTACTGACATTGATTAATAACCGTCAGGTCAAGGCAGATGATTTTGTAGAACGGGAGGATAATTGCTTCTTTTTGACCGATAAGGGCAAGAAAACTTTTTTACAGGCTTGGCAGGACAGGAAGCGTGAGGAAATCAGGCATCCATTTCTAGCAGAGAAAATTCCCTGGGGCTTGGTGCCATATGTGCAATCACTATTATTGGCACGGTTCATCCGTGGTGACATCAGTGAGTATCCCGCATTCTTGTGGAAATAATATTTTTCTGCAATGGCATTTTGTTTCACGGAGGGGAGGTCAATATGCTCATACTGATTACCTACGATGTCAGCACAGAGACCGCGGCTGGTCGCAAGCGTCTCCGTCAGGTGGCGAAAATTTGTGTCCGGCATGGTCAGCGTGTGCAAAATTCCGTGTTCGAATGTAATCTGGACAGAGCCCAGTATGAAATGGTAAAATACCATCTAACCAGTACCATTGACGGAGCTGTAGACAGTTTGCGGTTCTACAATCTTGGCAATAACTATAAGGATAAAGTAGAGCACATAGGTGCCAAACCCACGTACGATGCTGAGGATACGCTGATCTTGTAGATAATATGTAGTGACCCCCAAGTTGTAATTCGTGGATTTACCTGTACAATATAGGTGATACCGAACATTAACAGGATTTACCACATACAAAATGGAGGCCACCTAATGAACAGTATAGTCT
>Ga0256404_1003766_pt1 | contig 30049 bp, 27 predicted proteins | sample RumenRJG_01DNA_FD_185990 | JGI IMG/M metagenome (GOLD analysis project Ga0256404, IMG submission 185990) | Bovine rumen microbial communities from Lethbridge, Alberta, Canada - RJG_01 | ecosystem: Host-associated > Mammals > Digestive system > Stomach > Rumen | place: Canada: Alberta | collected...
CAGACAGGGCTATGGCTATCCGGATGACGAATACTTCTTCCTGAAGCTATTTGACATGAGCCGACGGGACTATGTCCGGAACCCTAAATCCCACAAGTTTTGTGATTGAGCCAAAAAAAGTCCTGAATTCAGTATGTCGCCAAATCTTGCAAAACACGCCATCCCTGCTGAAAAGCAGGGATTTTTCTTTTGTCTGGGTACTCATGTTTGAGTACTTACAATGCATCAGCAGATCTGCGGCGGCGAGAGCACTCTTGCCGATGCGATCACGGATCGTATCTCGCACGATTCTTACAAGGTCGATGTCAAGAACGCTGATCCATCCAGGGATATCAGGCGAATCTCAAATGTTGTTTTCTCCATCGTGACTGCCTCCTCTAAGATAACTTTAAAAAACTACTAGTTTTTTAAAGTTTATCAGAAGCCTGGCTATCATGACAGGCACATGGTTTGACGTTGACGAAACAACTACAGCCCCTATAAGAACAGTCTCTAACGGAACCATTTATCTCTTTATAAGCGCCCGTTTTATCCTTAACAACACCATCACTAATTCATACCCCTTAAAACCAAACCTCTTTATTGCCTGAATATGTTTTGGCAGAGTAACGCTTCCATAAAACTTAGGATAGTTTTGAATCTGTTGATCGAATTCCACGAGTTTCGCCTTCATATCATTAATATTTGAGGTATAAAAATAAATTAGATATTGTTGAATGCAAGCCCCTCTTGCCAAATCATAAAGAAGTCTTTGCCTATTTCCTGACACACTGTCTGCAATACTTAAAATCGTATATACAATGTCTGCATGTTCATCAATATGTTTTAGATATGATGATTTACTAACGCTTTGCCCTTCTCGCCCCAATCTATATAAATAAATTGTACGATCAAAAAACATTACTGTATTTGAAACTTCTATACATCGTGCAGTAAATTCCATATCTCTGTACAAACACTTTTCCTTCACCCTAATGTTGTGTGATTGAATCAATTCAGTTCTTATGGCTAACGCATGCATTGCTAACGGAAAACTATTCTTTACATTCTCTATGTCATATACAATATCCATTTTATATGAAGAATCTGGAGATATAGTTTCAACTTCTTTTTTACAATTATCATTGAATGATGTAAATGGTGACACGATAATATCCCCATCATGTCTATTTAGATATTCGATAAATCCAATCAAATTATCTTTATTAAAATAGTCATCTCCATCTAATAATTTAAAGTACTTGCCATGTGCATGTGTTATGCTGTAATTAACGGTAGAGCCCCATCCACCATTGTTCTTATGAACCGGAATAAATGTTTGTGGGTATTTAAATTGATATTCTTTTGCAATCCTTAATGAACCATCGGTTCCTCCGTCGTCAATAATAAATACTTCAACCTGGCTCATATTTGGCAAATCAACAAATGAATCAAGAACATCTCTCAAATACTGTTCCGCATTGTATGCAGCAACAGACACAGTAAGAATTTTTTCACTCATCACTATTCCCCTTAAATAACACTATTATTTTTGACTTCCTCTTCCATATACAAATCAATCCAATAAAGCAATAAACCAAAACAAGGAAATAACGCAATATATTGTTTTTGTATAGATAATTTATCCCAACCGTGTACATTCCCAGAACTGCTAATACAATAATGAAAAAATCAGTTGGGTATAACTTTCCCATATGAATCCTCTTTACAAGAAAAACGTGTATCACAAATAGGATCAAATAGCTTATCAATGTTGTATAAGCGGCAGCAATATATCCAAAACGCCTGACAAAAATATAGTTTAATATGTAATTTGACAATGCAGCTGTTGTACTCGCAAACGCCATGCCCACAGTTTTTTTATTAAATTGTTCCACGCTTACATACATTGAATACATAAATTGACATACACAACCAAAAGATACCGGAGGCATGACATAAGTGGCTTCTCTATATCCTTCTCCCCCCATAACAAATAGTACTTCCGGAGTAACCAGCATAATTCCACAAGTACCTAAAGCAAATATCAGCACATATGTTTTAGATACATGATAGATGCGCTCATACTTTTTACTATTAAGTTGCTCTCCGAGCCACGGCGAAAATGCAAGATTAATAGAAGTCGCAAGAAGCGTGATTATAGCTCCGCAACTATAAGCAAGTGAGTATAATGCATTATCTTCCGGGCCGCATATTTTAGTAATCATCACTTTATCCATTGAGTTTAACAGTGTAAGTGATAATACATGCGGTATATAAGGTAAACATATAGGCAATGCGTACTTCCAGTAATGTGATTTAATTATTTTCCCTGAAGCAATTAACTGATAATATAATATTACACCAATCAAGATAGTAGGTAATGCACTACCTATTATTCTTCCAGCAAGTTTATTATTTAGATACTTGACTAGAATGACAGATAAGATAGCTGTAGAGATTGCTATAACCAAACTTATCAACACCGATTTTTTATAACCAAATAGATATCTTTCTTTTGCTTGATACATATCAACTGCAGAATAAAGCATAAGATATACAAGCATAAGATACAAGTAAGGTGTTTCAATCCCTGTAAAATCAGATATTGCATTTTGAAACAATAACACTATACCTATCCATACAAATGATATTATAGTGCTTAAAAATAAAGTTGATGAAACATACTCATCAAACTTGTCCTTAAAATCAAATTTAGCGCTTATAAAACTTGTTCCCAATCCTAAAGTAACAAATATTGTTATTGTACTTAGCCAGGACGAATAATTACTATAGAGTCCAAATTCTTCGCGGGTAAGAATTCTAGCAAAAATCGGGGTCGTCAGAAAACCAATACTTTTTACTATAAAATTCGCAAAAGTATACCATATCCCCGATTTTACTACTACTCCATATTTATTTGTTTTCATTATAGTTATCCTCTATCTCTTTTGCGCATTTGTATATCGCCATAAGTTTTTCATCTTTATTACAAAAGAATGCGCAGAGGAATTCCATCATCATAAAATCTTCTTCTGAATCAATATCAAGTACTAAATAATCTGGCATCACTGATATCCCACAATTATAGTCAATGATTGATTTTGTTATATCTCTTCTTAAAAACTCCGGCTTATATGCATAAATGCTAGCGTTCATTTCATAAGATTTTGGAGCCTGCTGCCTAGCAGTAAATGTACCTTTGCAAATCTTCCTGTAAAATCCATCCGATTTATTCTCTACCATATTAAAGTATGGACTTCTCCTCGCTTCCACCACACTGAATACAAGATCATATATGTCTTTCTTATATTCCGCAATAGTGTTTTCTATATCTTCAACTCTTCGCATAGGTGACGTAATATCAAGATCAATAATGACATCAGTTTCAAAATCATAACAAGAGAGAAATGTATCCTTAATAACTTCTACCTTCGCAACAACATCTCCGGCTAACTCTGGCTTTCTCGCTATGTAGCGCACAGGAACGATTGATTGCTTTTTAATAAGGTCAATCAATGGTTCGCTATCAGTATTAAGCGCAACAAGGATGTTATCTTCTAGATGCTTTTCTATATACCCTTTTATTGCAGCTAACGAATAGAAGGATAGCGGGACGCCCCTCATCTCTTTCAAGTTTTTGTTCTTAAATCCTTTTGAGCCTGCTCTTCCACATATTGTAAAAAGAATATTCATTCAGATTCCTGCCTTCTTCCTTGTGTTAATTCCAACACCTCAATGCTATGATGAAAGCCATCTTCTATTTCTGCTTTATCAATTACCATATCTAAGAAATGATTAAGCTCTCTTTTTTGATAATCATCTCTTTCCTCATGAAAATCTAATGTTTTCCCAGATTTCATATGCACAACTTTATTATTTGCAATATCACCGATAATCGTGTCTTTATTTGTGAAGAGTTCTATCTCACGTATTGTTTTTCTTCCAAAATAGTCCAAATGCAATTCAACTATCATGTTCGCAAATTCAGCAATGTAGATTGCATAATCATCGCTGTCAATCTCAAGATCAGATTTCCTGCCTATCATACTGGATACCCGCTCTGGCCACCCAAACAGATATGTGAGATAATCCCATTCGTGAATCAGATCTATGCTGACACCACCGCCCATGTCTTTATGAGCACTATATGTTTGACGATAATCCTGACCGGGTCTCCAATCCGGGAGATAGCTCGATGAAATCGAGCGAACTGAAATTACATCACGTGGGTCCACATTGTTCTTTATCCACTGAATTACAGCATTATACCGAAGTGGCGCAGCAACATAATACACAGAATCCCGTCTCAAACTAAACTGTTTCGCTTTGTTAATCTGTTTGCTTGATACGACCGGCTTTTCAATAAAGAAATGCTTTCCACGGTCGTGAAAAGTCTTTAGCGTTTCAAGATGCTGGTCTGTAGGATTAGTAATGAAAACCACATCATAATCAAATGGAAGGTCAGCTTCATTGGTATAAATCCGAGCCACTCCCTCTACCTGATCTAAATTTCTGCGAAACGCATCAATCGTAAGACTTATCCCGCGGTCTTCACATATTCCTCTTAGATTTTTAATGTGGCGTTTTGCTATTGAGCCAATTCCAACAAAGCAAACCTTTAGCTGATCCATTTCATGCTCCAATCATATCTATCAATTTCAGGATCTTCAAATCCTGTTCAAATCCATACTGCGCTGATACATCACCGTTTACTACATTAAAGAATTCCCGAATCTCATTTTTATATGCGTTTTCGACCACAAATGCACTGTAGCCTTCCATATGCTCAGCCTGCTCTATCAGCGTGACAGGAACAAGTTTCTTGCTTTCGGCATCAAATTCTGCAACACTATCAGGTGTTCCGTTCCATGATATATATGCGCCTTCGCTGTATGTCTCAAGTTTACGCACCGCAACCGGAGATACAACATCTACAATCAAAGATCCTTTATTTCCATTTTTATGCTGAATCTGGATTACAAAATTATCTTTATATTCTATATTAAGGCCTGTGAGCTTATCACTTAAGGTAGTGACTGTTTCTATCTCACCAAACGTCCCTGTAATCCAGGGCAACTCAATAGCCATTATTTCTCTACAGCCGTTTGTCCTCTTATCTCCAAGGAAGAAATCATTATAGCTTTCCCAAGGATGCCAATCCGGTAAATATTGACCGATATGGTAGATGTAATTCCACTTTTTATCGTTCGATATTTTACTTCGGATATATCGAATTTCTTCACGATAAAAGAACGTGGATGAAAGAAACAGCGTTTTTCCTTGCTCCTTCGCAAGCGCCATATTCTCCTGATATCCATCTACCACAAGGTTTAACTCTGTAAATACATGCCATTTCTTCAGTAGACATTCATGAATCAAGCTATTATGGGATAGGGGTGAAGTACAGATAAATGCACAGTCTACTCTTTCAATACTGCCTATTGCATCTAAACATTTGATGCCAAACTGATTTCTTGCTTCCTCTCTTCTATCAGACCTACCATCAATGCCTATGATGGTATAATCGGGGTACATTTCTCTTATTAGTCTGATACGGCGTTTCCCCATGGAGCCTAGTCCTATAACAACTATCCTCATCTCACATAATCTCCAAATCGTAAAACTTCTTTTTAAGGTCTATATTACCGCTCAAGACAATCTCAACCACTTTATCTGCAATTCTCTCTGCAGCATGTCCATCTCCATAAGGGCTTATAACATTTTCACATGTCTTATGATGGTCAAGACTCATAGCATGCTTTATTGCCACCACAATATCTTCAGTTGTCGAACTACAGTTGATTATGCTCTTCGATTGCAGACGTCCTCTTTGCCTATCCCCTATATTTACAGTTGGTACACGAAACGCCGGTGTCTCGATAATTCCACTTGAAGAATTCCCGAGTACAAACTCTGCATATTTCATCAAAGAAAGATATCTTCTTATGCCCAATGATGTATATACATGGAGATTTTCTATCTCCATTTCCGCTACATCCAATAGCTCGTTTATCCTTGCACCACCTTGGTCAGCATTAGATTTTGTAACGATGAACTGTAAATCAGAATAAAATCTGATTGCATTCAAGAATTCCTCTATCTGTGCATCCACGCTACCACCTTCCATTGTAACGGGATGATATGTGCATAAGGCATATTTGCAATCAGATAAACCTATGCTGTTTAGTGCATCTGCCTTGCTCATATCGGCCACTTTAAGAATATTGTCAATACTAGTGGATCCGAAGTTGAACACACGCGAAGGATTTTCACCTAACTGAATGACCCTTTTCCGGCTCTCCTCATTTGTTACGAAATGAAGATAGCTAATCTTCGTAATCGAATGGCGTATCCATTCATCAGAAGCACCTTCAGTAGTATCCCCACCACAAAGGTGAAAGATAGGAATCCTTGTATTCCCCGCAGCAATAGCTATAGCTAGAGTTTCATATCTATCGCCCAGCAATATTACAGCATTATATTTCTCTTTAATAAACAGATTTGTAAACTTCACCAAAGCTTCAGCTTGGTTTCTGGAAATATTCAATTCGTTATCCGACTTAACGGATATAGGAATCTTTTGATCTATTCGATCTTTTATCTCATCAACAGTCATCCCATACTTTTCACTAAGGTGTGTCCCCGTCACGATAAGGTCAGTTCTAAACTCATTGCTTTCAAGTTTCCTTAACTCTTTAATCACAGGAGAAAGGAGTCCATATTCAGCTCTTGTGGCAGTCACCACCGCTACTTTCTTCATATCTCGATTAACTCGTCCTCTTCAAAATCTCTGATTGCCTTTGTACCAACAACATCAAACCATTTCATCGGACTCACGCCATTTCCAGGTCTTTTGGCTGTGATCAGGTCTTCAGTTATAACTTCCCCGGCACTGATCTTCTTTTTTGCTACGATACTTTTTCTAGCGACAATAATATTCTTTATTTCCGAAGGAGACGGTTTCTTATCTCCAGTTCCGAGAGACTTTTCTATATGGTGGATACTGTTAACCATTGCAGTCAGTTCATCCGGCTCAAGGCTTGCCTTATGATCCGGTCCCTCCATGTTGCGATCCAATGTAAAGTGCTTTTCAATCACAGTAGCTCCCATAGCTACAGCAGCTATGGGAACTTCAATCCCTTTTGTATGATCGGAATATCCCACCTCAAAACCAAATACATCTCTGATAGTCTGCATTGCTTTGAGATTAACGTCTTCAAAAGGCGTTGGATACTCCGTATTACAGTGTAAAAGCTTTATATCATGAGTTCCGTTCTCTTTAAGCACTTTGATAGCTGCTTCTATCTCCTCCATACTGCACATGCCCGTACTCATTACTACTGGCTTACCGGTTTTAGCAAGCGCCACAAGATAAGGAAGATTAGTAACTTCACCCGAGGGTATCTTCCAAAATGGCATATCAATTGAATTCAAAAACTCAATACTTTCAAAATCAAATGGTGTTGACAGGAAGCATATGCCCGTCTGGTCACAGTACTGTTTAAGTTTTAGAAACTCATCATATGATAATTCCAGTTTCTTAAGCATATCAACCTGTGAGCCTTCACCCGTGGTATCTTTCTGGTATTCAGCTTTTCGAGCATTGCGAGAAACTAATAATTCCGATTTAAAAGTCTGAAACTTAATGCAATCTGCTCCGGCAGTCTTTGCAGCATCAACAAGTTTGCATGCAAGTTCATAACTGCCGTTATGATTAACTCCTGCTTCTGCGATTATATAAACACCCATCACTCTACCACCTTGCATGGATTTCCATATGCTTTAACATCATCTAGAATGTCTTTAACCACAACACTACCTGCTCCGATTAATACACCATTGCCTATATATATCCGTTGGCGTACAACAGATCCTGCCCCCACATGAGAATCATTGCCTATACATACTTGCCCACATACGATCGAGCCAGGACTAATATGTGAAAAGTCTCCAATGATGCAATCATGCTCGACTATCGCACCGGTATTAATGATCGCGCTAGTTCCGATTCTACTTCCTGCATTAATAACAGTTTTTTTCCCTACATACACGCCTTCAGATAATACAGTTCCTCGGGCAACTATTGCTGAAGGATCAATGATTGTAGGAATATTCATTCCTATACTCTTTACCATCTCAAAGAGTTTATGCCGAAGCTTTGTATTTCCAACACTGCCCACAGTAACGAAAGCATCCATCCATCCTTCTGACATAAGACGAGGAATATCTTCATCTGTACCAACTACTGGTATGCCCAAAACTGAACTCTCAGTATTGTCAATAATTCCGATATCAGTGTACTTCCCTAAGGTTAATATGCTATCTAGAACAGAGTGGCAGTGTCCGCCTCCACCAATCAGCAATATTTTCCGTTCCGAATTAGCTTTCATCCTATCACTCTCCGTACAACTTAATCCTCATCTTTTCAAGTTCTGGCAACTGTCCCATATCCATCCAGTCATTCTCGCTAACCGGGAACACCGCTACTTTCTTGCCCTTCTGACGCTCCAACTCAACAATATCAGGGAAGCCGATAGAAACACCATCCTCTATATCATTAATCACCTCAGGTTCCACAATATAAATGCCTGTGTTTGTTAAGAACGACAAGAGTGGCTTCTCTTTCATGCTTTGAATCGCTCCATTTACACCCATTTCAACCACGCCATATGGAATACTCATATTCTTATAGGCACATATCATGGTAATCACATTCCCATTTTCCTTGTGAAACTTTACCATGCTCTCATAGTTAGCTGTTAATAGAGCGTCACAGTTTGCAAAAAAGAAGGTTGAATCAAACTTCCCTCTAAGCAGGCTAAGCCCCCCTCCTGTTCCAAGTGGTTTCTCTTCATCATACCAGAAAATATTATATCGGTTCTCATTATCAGCAAAATAAGCTTTCATGAGATCCTTCTTATAGTTAACGATGATATGAAACTCATCACAGCTATAGGACTGATACTCCTTCATAATATGTTCTATGATAGGAAGCTCCCCAACGGGAATCAGAGGTTTTGGAAGAACTCTTGTAAAAGGATCCAGTCGAGTTCCTTTACCACCAGCATTGATTACAACGGGAATATTAAGCGGATTATGCTTTCTCTGTACCTCACCCACTTCACCCGTGTACACATCTAGGAGTTTGCCATCGTCATCCACAACAGGAATGGCAATCCAATTTCTTTTGTGATAAAGCGTTTTAGCTTCATCAAAGCTATGAGCAACTTTCGGATGATTATTAGCTGCATCGGCAGCCGCACCGCTCATTTGCCCTCCTGCCAAAAGATATCTTCTTATGTCTCCATCAGTAATACAGGATATTAAATTGCCTCTGTCATTCACCAGAAACAGGATCCCATTTGCATTATAATCAATCTTCTGCATTGCCTCGGAAAGTGTTAGAGATTCGTTTCCTATGAATTTTTCAATATTATCCATTATTACAACTCCTTTAGAGATTTTGCGGATTATCCGCAAACCTTCTCTACAGTTTCAATGATCTTTTCAGAGACATTTTCCAAATCTTCTTTGCTTATGTTGGTGCTACACGGCAGAGTAATAATCCGCTGCCATAAACTCTCTGCAATATCAAGTTTACTTACTGGACAATCCTTATATGGTTTCTGCAAATGTACAGGTTTCCAGAAGGGTCGAGCTTCAATTTCGAATTCTTTCAGCTTAGCACATATTTCTTTCGCCGCATTCAACTCCGTTCCTTCCTGTAACACAATTCCCGAGAACCAGCAGCTACTTCCATCTGTTGTCGGAAAAAAGGAAATACCATAATCCTTCAGCTGACTGAGCCTGTCTTTATAATATTTACGTACAAGCCTTTTAGTAGCAATGAAATCGCTAAGCCTTTCCATCTGAGCCACACCAACAGCAGCCTGGATATTTGTCATTCGGTAGTTGAATCCAACTTCATCGAAATCATAATCAGGCCATACTCTCGCTGTCGTTGTTAAGTGACGAACGTGTGCCAGCAACTCTTCATTGTTACCAACTACAGCTCCTCCTCCACCGCAGGTGATGGTTTTGTTCCCATTAAAAGAGAGTACCGAAAGATCTGCAAGGCTTCCAAAGTCTTGCTCTTCATAGGTTGCGCCAATAGCACACGCAGCATCAACCACAAGCGGGATTTCATATTCATCAGCAATCTGCCGCATAACCCTCATATCTGGCATATTGCCCAACGTATACACCGGCATTAAAGCTGCAACACGCTTGCATGTAGGCTTATGAATCAGAGCTCCTTTCTTTTTCTCACAGTTCTTTTCAATCTCAGACCTAACCAACTCAGCATCCAAGCACCATGTAGATGAGTCAATATCCATCAACCAAGGTTCGGCACCACAATGAGCGATGGAATTAGCACTTGCTATGAAGGTGAATGTTGGAATGATTATTAATTCTCCATGTTTTACACCAACAGCAGTCAGAGCAGCATGTAAACCTGTAGTTCCAGAACTTGTTGCCACTGCAAATTTGCTTCCTGTAGCTTCTGCAACCATGCTTTCAAACTTTATTACGTACTGCCCAACTGATGACACAAATGTAGTATCAATACAGTTATCCAGGTATTTCTTTTCATTTCCAGTTAAATTCGGGATTGCTAATGAAATCATAATCGTCCGCCTCCTTACATTTTGCTGTCAAGCGACTTGCCTGTTTCGATATGTTCGAAGTTGGGCAAGTAATTCTTCATAATATTGACTATTTCTTCTTTTGTAATCGTTTCCTTTTCAAATGCAACTTTGAGATCTCTTAAAAGAACATCAACTCTGATCCTATCCGGAATCCGCTTTCCTGTAATAACACCAAGCGATGAGAACCTATCCATATCTGTAGTCTCTGTATCCGTTACAAACTCTTCAAATGGCTTTTCCCCTGATGTGTCGGATACAGCATAATGAACTGGGTAGAGATTACTTCCGTTCCTCAAATCTTCTGCCTTATCGATAGCCTCCTCATCAGAAGCACACTCCAAAATCTCATACCCGTGAGCCTTAAGCAGTTCCGTTCCTATAGCGTCAAAGGTCATCATCTGAGCTTCGGCAAGTTTTGGGAAGAATATCGCACGATTCTCGCCTAGAATACAGGAGAGCAGGCAAATCTGTCCTGATTCCTCTGGGCTAACAAAGTAGCGACGAACATCCGAGGGCGCAGACAGTGGCTGCAATTTCTGAATCCGTGATAGGAAACCAGCAGGAAGTGATCCGTTAGAGAACGCCACATTTGCAAAACGCGCAGTCTTTACTGGAAACTTATCGGAGTAACTGAAGATTACGTCCTCCATGATCCTCTTGCTTGCTCCCATGATATTCACAGGATTTGCAGCCTTATCAGTGGACACACAGAAGTACTCTTGCGGCGGATACTCTGATAATAGATCCAGAAGAAGCTTTGCATGAAGAACATTGTTCTGAAGAAGAGCCTCAACACTATATATGTCTTTCTCCGATCTAACATGCTTATGTGCAGAGAAGTTTCCTACAATATTGAAACCGCGGCGGTTCCGGAACATCTTCTCAAACACAGGAGATGCGAAATCCATGGGATAAGGAATGTAATCATCTGGAACATACATTCCTTTCGTGGATCGCAAGTCTCTCGTTAGTTCTGCCAAGGCATTCTCATTCGTATCAACCACAACGAGTGTTGCCGGCTTAAACGGGAGAATAGCCTTGATAAAAGATGAACCGATAGAGCCAGCGCCACCGATGACAAGAACTGCCTGCCCTTCTATCTTTTTGCTTAAAGCGTCTCTATTAGCCTCAATATCAAGCTTGAACATTGAATATGGACGCATCGTTACGTGTTGATTGATAAATTCATCTAAGTTGAACATTTCTTTATCCTTCTCGTATAGTAGTTTTGTTATGGTTAATAGTTATTCTTTTTCCTCTCTGAAAGAGGGAGGATGTTCCTTCAAGAGATATACCCCTGCTCGTTGACAATCAGTCAATCGGCTTGGTAAAGTCCATGATATAATTGCCCACAGTGTCAATCAAGTCTAAGCACAATCATAGATGTTTCTGTATATATGAGCAAAGTCCGATACGTTAGAGGGATCTGGTTGATTCTCTTACCACCTGGTACCATCTTTTCCATATGTACACAGCAGTCTCTTCATATGTACATATTAGTCTGGCATGGCAGTGCTTTCAAATGGCAATAGCAGTAAAATCGTAAAATGCAGTGCCAAAGCGACATATAGGAACCAAATATACTATGAATTTGACGGTTCCGAAGCAAAATAGCCTCAGGAATCTGCAAATTCATATGTACAGAAATCTAAATGACTGTGTCTAAGTTCTTTGTCTGTGGGTGGTAAGGTAAATTTGCCACCACATGGTAAGGAGTCTTTCACGCAGCAATAAGCATTTTATACATCGCCGCTGGGCTATCTTCTTTGACATTATAATTCAAATATACATACTATCTGGTCTGGCTCTGTTTTGTAATATTCTATTAGGGTCCATTGAAAATCCTTCTTTCTTATGTGTGAAATTCATCACTGAAACAAGCGCAAATGGGTTGAATTGTAAATTGTACATCCAAAATTCGAACATACAAAAGCCCAAAATTACAATGTAAACCCAAACTAAAAAAAAGTCCTTTTCACGTACTGCTTTCCAAATACCAATACAATATAAGCTTAGTATAGCAGTAAGCCCAACTACCCCATATAAAAACAGGTTTCTAAAATATGCATTATCGATTAGGTCATTACTTGGGACCAACCCTTGCAATTCAGTATTATACGATCGGCCAACCCACTCTATTTTTTGGCCAAAAGGAGTTATTGCATATTTCGTAATAGCATTCACTCCATAGTACAGCCTTCTTGATAACAGCAAATCAAATCTTTGCCATATTTCTGAATCAGATTTATAAGAAACTTGTAATATTATGGCAATTGCAGCAAAAAACAAAGGCCACAACACATTCCATTTCCCCATCCTCCTAATAAATTTCCACGGTTTTTTTTTATAATGCTCAATCATAGAAAGTACAACAAAAAACAGTGTTACTGCATATGCCAGTCTTGTCTTTGTCTCGATATAGAAGAACGTAGCAAGTAATCCAAACATCATAAACTGAAATAAATTCATTCTTTTGTTGTATAAATATAAATATTCAAATGTAATGAACATAAACAGAATAGGAGCAAACGTAGTCCAAATAAAGCCAAGTCCCCATCTCCCTCTAAATGCATCAAACAAATAGTTATCAATAAATCCAAGCAAACTTCCCACAACAGTAATTGAAAGGGCTACAATTTGAATTACTAATAAGCACTTTATCACTCTATCCTTTGGAACATCTATCGCACCAACAAAGATAAATGTAAGCATTGCTAAAGTTCTATCGCTTGTATAAAATGTAATCGCAACAACTGATACTAATAAACACGCATATATTATTTGTTTATTCTTGTATCGAGCCATGATAATCGCTTTTAATATACATAATGCATACGAAAAATAACGTACTCCCTTAAACATTAATGTCACAATTTTCGGCAAGGCCACAATAACCGTTGTGCTTTCAACCAGTAATGTAACTGAATATATGCAAAACGCTATAATGAATAAGTCGCTACATTTTATTCGACAGCGATAACAACCTCCATTGTTACTGTGTTTAGTATGCTCAACTGTTTGATTCATCGTGTTCTCCCATCTGATAAGTTAACTCGCAATATAATCATTCATAAAGAATTAAACATATTTCTCATTCATAAACACAGCCATTTTGAATCTCAAACATACATTAGACTAAACTAATCCTTCTAATATTTCCCTTAGTTCTGCTTCATCTTGAGGATGTATTATTTTTTCAGGATTCTTATATACTTTTTTTAAATCATCTGTAGCAGAATCAAAAGAACGTCTATCTTGGTCAGAAATATACTTATTCATACTATACGTAAATATTACGACGGGTTCTAAATCGAATAACATTTTAGGTGTAAACTGAGCACTTGAATAATAACTAATTAAAACTAATTTGTTATTATTCTTTCTTATTAGACATAATTCCCATAAATTTTGATTATTGCATATCGCAAAATCGTCATAATAGTCAGTATCAAAATCTCTAGGATGAAGCCTAACGCTTATTTTTGATTTGAATGACAATAGAACGCTTTTTACACATTCTCTTGTCTCCACTCCTCCCAGCGTACTATCTAATGGTTGAGTCAACCATATCATATTTGTGTCATCATTATCTTTCTCAAATTGAAAAACATCTTCAGCAAAAACAATAAATTCATCGTCAAATGCAGGTAATGCAATGATATCTTTCTTGTCAACTGATGAGCTCTTGCATAATTCCACGTTATTTACCAACAGTTTTACTGGTCTACAGATATCTGATCCCACATGAAATATCCTGCAGAATATTCTGTTAGCCTTTCCTCCGCTGCTCCTATAGATATAATCCCCACTATAACTCCCAAGACCATCATCATACATTATGAAGGTAGCTTGCGGGTTTATTTTTAACATGGCAGCCACTGTACTAAAGGCACCGCTAGCATATATATAATCATATTGATTTTTTAAATTCCCTATCTTCTCGAACTGTTTTTTTCCTAATCTTTTTCTCATGAAATTAATTGGTGTTAGGAAATCAAATGCCATAGCAAGATTCCGTCTTAATCCAACAGGCAAAAATTTAGTCTCATCACGTGAAAGAATGTAAACATCATCAAACAACTTTTTCTGCTTAACATGTTCAGCTACTTTTTCAGCTGTTCTAAACTGGTTTATGATAAATAACTCTCTAAATCCCTTTTTATCTGTGCTTTTCTCATGAAAAACTATATTAAGCACATTTAAAAGTTGATATGGAGTATCACAAATATACAAGCATCTCATATTGTATTACCCTTGTAACAATAAAGCATTAAGTTCTTGTGCAGCTAATTTGATTTCAAACCCCCGATTAATTAGTTTACATCTCGCAATATTGTAAGGTGTTCTTTTATTTAATCTACTTAACATAATTTCGGCCCACTTTGTCACTCCAATGTTCAACTCTAATGTTATAAAATTATCATTAACCACTACCTCGGCAGGAATAACTCCCTTTGATCCATATATAGGAACGCCATTTGCTTGTGCTTCCATTGCCACTACACTTAGTCCTTCAAACTTCGAGGGAAACAAAAAAAGGTCAAATGCACTTAGCCATCCTTGAATATCTTTTTGAACTCCAGCAAATATAACAAAGTCTCTTAAGCCTAGGTTATTCACTTGGTTCTTAAGCTTTCCTTCGTCCTCTCCTTGTCCCACTAACACCAGTACGCTATCAGAATTTTTCTTATGATATTCATTAAATACATCTATAGCAAATGCCTGGTTCTTCTGAAAATGCAACCTTCCAATATTTCCTATAACATACTTATTTTCAATATGATATTGCTCGCGTATTGCTTTTCTTTTCTCTTCATCAAACTTCATGCGTTCTACATCTATGGCATTATGAATGACCACAGCCCGCTTCATAAGCTCATCACTATAGAACCAATGAGCAGCATCCTCGGAGCACGCCCAAAAATCTGTAGCATATTTTCCTATACTTCTTTTGTTCCATTTATGTAATAGAACTCGAAGTTTACCATCCATGTTCTGAGAATTATGGCTATGTATAATTCTCTTCTTAATTCCATACTTCTTCGCTACCTTCAAGTAATCGATGTTTGCCAGGCTACAAACATTCACCCATATCACAGACCACTCAGAAGCATGGTTCCTAAACACATTTTCAAGTTCCTTCTTGTAAGTGGCTCTATCCTTACTACGTGCTGTGATATGAAATGTCCGCCCCCCCAATTTAATTAGCTCATCTTCATAAGCTACTGCTTCATGTGAATTACATAGAAAATCAAACTGGATTTTTTTCCTGTCAATATTACGATAATAGTTTACGATAAAACTCTCCACACCGCCTGGGTTTTCTGTCATTCCAAATACTAAAATTCTATCCATTTTTCAGCCTTCTTATTACTCATAATTACCGGCTTTTATGTAGCGTTTTCTATTTTGCAAGGATCTAGTATAGTATATCACCCCGCTTAATGCAGTTAGATGGTATCTACACAGTAATACCGGCAACGATTGAAGATTCTTAGAAATACTCTTTCCATTTAGTGTTCGTTCAATCACACTCTCTTGCATCAGATTTCTCATTTCCCTGCATCTGTTTCTCCATGTTTCCTTGACCTCACAACCGAAAACATCATGTACACCCATAATATTGATATGAGCAATTACATAATCAATAAATGCATGTTTGATAACACTGCTCTCACCTTCAACATCGGATTCAGCTGCTTCCAATGCCGTAATATATTTCTCAATTCGCCCTTCTACAAACCCACGCATAGCAGATATTGTCCCACTGTGATAATGATAAAATGGGACATCAGTAATCATTACTTTCTGTGCCTTAACAATGGCTCTAATTACAAACTCTGAATCTTCAGAGTAAGACAAGTCTTCATTGAAACGAAGCTTATTCTCTTTGAGAAATGATGTCCTGTATATTTTTGCCCATGCCTGCATTCTCAATGTCGGTCTGCTGATAAGCCATGACTTTAACTCATCAGTATTCTCAACACCTGTGTTCATGGTTGAATAATCATGTCTAATAATATCGTTATCTTTCTTATAACTACCAATTATAAGGTCCAAGCATTGCATGCTCAGATGCTCGCGCATCGTCTCTATCCCCCGCAGACTCTCATCATCTGCATCTATAAAAACGATCCAATCCCCCATTGAAACATCTATTCCTTTATTCCGAGCTTTTGATACGCCCTTATCCGAAGTGAACAAACGAATGTTTTTGTATTGATCTGCAAGGCTATATACCACATCTGATGTATCGTCAGAAGACCCATTCTCAACAATAATGATTTCCGAATCAATCTGAACTGTTTCTATGCTCTTCACCGTATTCTCTATTGTTGCAGCGCAATTGTGCGCAGGTATAATAAATGATATCAGCTTCATTACCTTGTCCTTATAATATAAACGCAGCCGCATTTTTTATTTGGCTTGTTTCGCATAATTTAAGGTACGATCTTTCGCAACCCTGGAATCTTCCGCAGGCACCAAACAAACATCATAATTACTGCATATATACCAAAAGGCATCAGCAGGCGATAAAAAATTGACTTCGTATTAATAGTTACAAGATCATTCACGATTCTGAGCAGGAACCAATGGATCAAATACACAGGGAATGTGTACTTCCCCATGACATCAATTCCTCTTCGCAACCAGTTGATTCGCTCGACTCTTCCTGCCATTTCTTTCAAGAAGATAAACACACCAAATGTGTATAAAACGCACGGGAGATTGTAGTAACCTTTATACAGCGATTGTATTGATCCGGCTGCAACCGACAGTGTATAAGTACCCACAGTGTGGAGAAACAACCCGATAGCAGCAAGAGCAATCATGATTTCTTTCTGCCTTTTTGTTGGAGGATTGTTGTATACGAAGTACCCCCCCATGTCCAAAAAAGGTATCCAGAAACAACAGCAATACCGTATGACCATTTCACCCCAAAACTTAATGTGTTGTTTAAAAAAGGTACGAGAATATTGATGGTAAAGCCAGCTATCAACAAATACTTTGCTGTCTCAATTCTTTTGCTCTTATCTATCGCAGCATATAAAGGGATGCTAAGATAAACGCAAAACAGCGGCTGAAAGAACCAATACAGATTGACAATTCCGTCCGTTGACAGCAGACCATTTACTATCCACTTTAACGTCACGGACTCTGGTGCCACTCTATTTGTCGCCAACAAAAACACGACAGCAATTAAGCTCCACGCTACATATGGTAGTAACGTTTTTTCTACTCTTCTCTTAAAGTACTCTTTTGTTGTATATCTCTCCTGATAATCCAGTAATGTAATTCCAGTAACCATAAAAAAAACCGGAACAGCAAAATAACAGACGCACTCAATAATATTTGCCGTAAACCAATATCGTTCCGTCGCACTGAATGACCAAAAGCATCCGTTTGTGTGGAGAGTCACCACCGCGATAGCGCAAACCACTTGTATAAACGTTAGGCTGAAATCTCGACTATTCTTTTGCCCATAACTTATTTCCATACCGAAATCGATCCTTCACTTTCGCAATACACTTATCTCTAAACCTAACAGCAACCAAAACCAAGCTGATAGACACAACTGTAGTTATTAGGCTGTACCCTCCCCACGGTTCATAACGAAAGTATAGCTTTTCTTTCCAATCCCCAATATTAAATGGGGTTCCAAGTGAGAGGAACTGATAACAAAAATAGATTGCGCCATGCCAAAGAAACGCCGTGAACAGATGATGAGACATAATCTCTCGTGTGTGCCTTCCAATCTGCACTAAAATCCCATCTTTACTCACAATGGTCGATATTGTTTTTGCAACAATTAGCCAAAATGAAATACCTATAATTGTGGTTAGGATAACAACCCACCAGGGGATTCCTCCGAAGTCACAATTCCAAAGGCCATAGTCAACCTTTCCATAACCAGATATCAAAAGTGCTCTTATTAAAAACATACTTAAGAGGAGAACACTTTTTGAAACTCTAATCTTTCCTTCTATATATTTTCGGTAGCTATAGCCACTATGGCAAAAGAAACAAAGAAAAATAGGACGTAACCACACTCGTTGCCACTCCTCAGGATAAGGTGAATTTGTTATTACAGCAGATGCTCCTACCCCAATGAGGAGCAAGAGTAGCACATCCCGTAATCTGTCATTCGGGATCATTTTTGTTGCCGCTCTGAGGAAGATATATATTGTTTCGGTTATGAATAGTGCTATCATGAACCATGTAGCAATGTTGAATCCCAGCGGTTGACATCTAACCCATGGTCTGATCAGCCAGTTATAGATGTTATATTCCAGCCCAAAGGTCACGCCCCGTGACTTTAACAAGGTTTGAATTAACAAATATAACAGGGAAACTGCAAAATATTGTAATAGGATAGTTTTTGTTTTCTTAAGAAGAAATCTTCCAATATGGTCGTCATTCTTCGATGAATAGAAGTAACCAGAAATAAAAGCAAACAATGCCATGTGGAATGAGTAATATGGGAGCCACATTTCGAACTCGAACTGATTGTATCCCATATGTCCCATAACCACTAAGATAATTCCTATCGCTGATAATATGCGAAAGGTTACGTTCTCTTCTCTCTGTGCATTCACCTGTTAAAAACTCCCACTATACTTCTCGCCTATAAACTTAGCCTTCAAGAATGCTCTGCCTTTTTTCCACCAATTAATGTCTTCCATGTGGATAAGAGGAATTTCTTTAATCTCTGTATCTCGTATCTTCCCAGTTTTTACCTGTTCCAGCAGCCACACATTGAAAATTATTTCAGAGATCCTTCCATAGAATCGCCCTTGAAACTTATCAAGGCTCTCTTCTGTCTCTTTTCCGATCCGCGATCTTAGTTCAAACAGGATATCGAATAGCCAAGAGCAATAATCATTAAACAATCCCTTCTCCAGGATCATCATATTGAACATATATCCCCAGCGCTGCTTAACAGCTTTATCAAAAGATTCCACATATTCAGGATATCGTGTTTCAATGATTTTCTTCGTCTCATCCAATTGAGAGGCATAATGAGTGTGAGCATAATGACTGTATAAGGTTTCTATGTAATACCAGCGCTTCTTCGGGACAAAAACTTTTACTCTTCCCAGATCCTTTTCTATCTCAGACTGCTTTATCACAGCATTCCATTTGTCCTCATCATGTGGGCGTAAACTGAAATGCCTGCGATAATGGGTCAAACCAATATAGTCCGTTTTCAGGTTCCTCCACGCCCAGTACAATCCTGTTAATTCGCAGAAGTACGGATTAAGATCAGAGATATTCTCTCCTTCATCATCACGCTGATATATTCTTCCACTAGCTTCAATGCTCGCCTTTCCACTCGCACCCACATGAACCGGAAGGTACATCCCGTCTGTGGGCATTCGATATTTCTTGTGCGCCGCAATAATGACTGTTATACTAAACTCTCCCACGATTTTTCTTCCTCCTCCCGTTTCATTTTAGTGTGTCTACCCTCTCTAGGGCCGCCGCAATAATCTGATTCATGTCGTAATAGTTGTAGCTCCCTAACTGACCAGCGAACACATCTTTATTCTCCTTCTCAGCTAACTCCTTCGTCGAACATATTTGTTCTGTTGTGTATCTACAACATCCCCACTTTTTGGGCAGTTAATATTGCAAGCAGAATCATTAGTCTCTACCGTTGCCTGTTACATATCTATTGTCTTTGTTTTACCTCTTGAACTGCCATCTATTGAAATCTATGGTTTATATTACAAAAGAAACAACCCTAATACTTCTTTATTCTGTGTTTTTACTAATTCCCATGTTTTAATAAAACGAGACCCCCTAGTATACTCTCTATTTTCTATGAATAATACAGCATCTGTATCCGCAAGTTTTCGAATGGCTTCCGGGTCTTCTGTCAGATCCCCTCCTTCTGAAAGGGTATACGTCTTCTTTTCAACATATTTTGTTAGCTTATCGTATGCTCCTTGAAATCCTTCTCTTGGGATTGTTCCTACTGCCAGAATTTTCAAATTATTCTTCACTCTGCTATCCAAATCAGCCGCCGCAAGTTGATATGGTATCTCCTGATTATAATCCGATTCCTTAATCCCCTCGAATAGATCAATCCATCTGTCAACAAAGGAAAATGCTCTCTTCTTTCTCTGCGCACAGCAGGAAGCGATCACCCGGATTCCATATCGTTTCTTTAGCGTTTCCTCATCCGGCATCTTGTCACGCACCAGGAATAATATGCATGTCCAAAGAGCCGCCATAAATCCGCCTCCAATGCCTCCAAGAACGGCAAACTTTACTATCTGCTTTAGGACTCTCTTTTGGGAAGGTATTTCCCCAGAAGGTCTCTTCAAATCATCAATCGCCTTCTGTTTTTTCGCCATAGCATCATGCAGCTTTGTGACATTATCCTCAAAACGAATCTTAATATCACTCAGAGCAGTATCTACCGTATAGCCACTGGTAAAAGTAACTTCTTCAATAGTATGCGCTCCAATGGTATTCTCGATCTCTTTCTTGCTTTTCTCCACTGTCTCGCGCACTACATCCATCAGAACGGATGGGATCTCCTCATTTTCACCTACGACAGTGACTGTAAACATGAAGTTTGCATTATCCTGCTGTACCTGTACTAATTCCCGGATGTCACTAATATTCATGTCTTTTCCGATGAGATTTACTGCCTGTCCAAATACATTGAAGTCCTGTACCTGGCGGACATAGGCATTCAGAATACTGGTTGCCTGGTTGATATTCTGGTAATCCATCCCCGGCATGATCTGGTAATCCGTATTTACATAATATGTTACCGTCTCACGATACTCATTATAAGGGTCGATATTCATATAAAGAGACTTTTCTCTGTAGTCATTCAGAGTACGGACTTCCGATTCCAGATTTTTGAGCTGGGCCTCATACATCTCTTTCTGTGTCTCATACTGTTCTTGTGCCTCATTAACTGCATCTGTCTGTTCCTGAACATACTCCGAATCCTGCAGTTTCAGGAATCCCGTCAATCCTTTAAAACCTCCAAGAAGGACTGCAAACAGTATGGCTGTGACAATCAATACTCTCCACTTACGGAGTACCGCGATAATCAGCGTTTTGAGATCGATCTCCTCTTCGTCCTCATATATATTTATCATATTAACATTCTGCTGTTCCATTCAGCACTCTCCTCTTCTCTTACAATGTTTTCTTCAAAACTCCTGCAACAATAGTCTTCATCCAAAACAAAGTTGCTGCCCAATGCGCAGCGCTCTTTTGGGGGAGTACTTCCCGGATGCGTTCATAGGCCTGCAGCGCACTCCGCCGTTTTTTTACTGCTTCCTCTTTACTGATACTATCTCCCCTGGACAGGCTCTGTGCATTCTCATAGTATGTATAGTAATTCTCCGGCAGTAAAAGCACTTTCCTGCACTTCTGATACATCTCCATGCACCAGAGTTTGTCCTCATAACAAAAGATACCTTCTTCAAAGAGCTGTGCTTTACCGATTCTTTCCAGGTCCCATACTTTATTCCAGGGATATCCACCGCCCCTTTGACTGGCGGATACTGCGATAATGGCAAGTATCTTCTCCGGATTCTCTAATGCAGTCCGTCTTCCCTTAATGGCCGGATGGTCTGTCGTTGTGCCATCTGCAGCCATTTCCCGGAACCCAAATACTGCAGCATCCGCTCCGCTCTTCTGAAGCTTTCGGATGACCTGTTCATAAGCTTCCGGCTCGATGCTGTCATCAGAATCCATCATGGTGAGGTACCGCCCCCGGGCAGCCAGAATTCCGGTATTGCGAGCAGCGGAAGCGCCTGCATTCTCCTGCCTTATCAAGCGGATTCGTGGGTCCAAAGCTGCCAGTTCTTTCAGCTTTTCGCTGCTTTCTTCGCCGCTGCCATCGTCCACCAGGAGAATTTCCATCTCTTTATATGTCTGATTCAGCAGACTTCTTACAGAACGTTCAAGATGTTCCGGTCTGGTATTATAGACCGGTATTACAATGCTGAGCATAGCCATTCTTTACTCGTCTCTCAGAAGGGGATATCCCCACTGTATTCATAGTCTCGGCATTTTTCCGAGGCGTATCAGAAGGTACGTTATAAGGGAATAGAACACAAATCCTGTTTTCCGGTGAAACCGAACCAGCTTCATCAGTTTCAGATTTGGTCCCTCATAGACTTCTGTGCTGTTATTCTTAATCCAACGGTCAAAGCGAAGCACTTCCGGTTTCGCCTCACCAGGAGGCATATTCATAAATATGTCATACTGGTACAGCATGGAACGGTGCACCTTATCCAGAATAATCCTGCGCATATGGTCTGAGACTCTGCTCTTTACCGCTTCGTAGAATCTGGTAATTCTTCTTGTGACCCGCTGGTACTGGTCTCTTCTCCGAATCAGACTTTCCCTGCTCATGCTCTGCGTGATAGTCCCCTGAAGATACTGATATACCGGGAAGTCCAGACAAGCATACCGCTTTACATATGGAAGCGGAAACAAATCATATTCTACGTCTACATAAAAACAGTGCTCTGCAATCTTAGTCTTTGCAATTGCACGCTGCAGGACCTCTGTCCGATATGTCATGGCATGCATCTCCAGCTGGATATCAGACATATTTGCGGCATCTATCGTTTCTCCAGTCCGAACGTCTGAGGTATAGGGCCAAACCAGTGACTTTTCTCTCAGGCTTTCAGCATCTATTACCTGATAAGGATTGAATACCAGGTCTGCATCCGTATCCTTCAGGTATTCTATCAACCGCACCAGTCCTTCTGCATCTACCCAGTCGTCGGAATCCACGACCTTATAATACTTTCCGACCGCCACCGGAATGCTGGCATTGATTGTGGAGCCGTGGCCGCCGTTTTCTTTATCGATAACGCGTACAATACCCGGATAGTTTTTCTCATAATCTCTGGCAATCTCAAGGGTATCGTCCTTTGAGCCGTCATTGACCACGATGATATCAAGCAGGTCAGCTACCGATGTGTTCACCATGGAGTCCAGGCATCGTGGAAGGTCTTTCTCCGCATTATAAGCGGCAACGCTTATGGAAAGGATTTTATTCATATATTATTTTGCTTTAGACTCAAAATCTGTTCTCATCAAACGCATTTCCTTACACGCCTGATTTGTTGCCTTAGTCTGCAATACATATAAAGCCATTTCAAAAAGCTTATCATAAACTGATATTCGCTTCGCGTTTGGAATAGCTCGCTGATTCTCTGTATTATGTCTAATGCCTAACGAATTCATACATGCGAAGAATTCTTCGCTCACTGGTTGACATATCAATCCTTTGTATTCATTGCGATGCGGCTCCATATATTTGTATATAACTTCTAGCGCCCGCTTTTTATAGCTAATATCATTCTTATTCCGGATATCTAAATATCCTAAAAGGACGGAACTCAATTCAGGAACACAAACTACTGTAGCATCAACTATAGGATCTCTCTTAGAGATGCAATACTTTTCAACACCTTTCCCGTTTTCTTCCCTCACACGCATATTACAACATTGTTCCAAAATATATTCCAGGTTTGTTATTAGTCTCTTGCTTTCATCTGCTATTTCATTTGACATATTCAACGAGCCAAATGCTGTTCTTTGACTATCGTGTATATACTGCTGCGGTGCCCAATGTAGAAGGTTCAAATACAGTTCTAATACTATATATCTTTGTTCATCTGTATCAATGTAAGAACGATCTATATTGATATCAGCCAAATAGTCATTTATATTATCAGTTCCACATCGGTAAGGCCAATAACGAATGCAATAGTCCATATATTCAGCCATAGTGTCCGCACCATCCGGCAAACCGGTAAGTTCCGTTTCTTCCAACGCATTGACAAAACGATTATACCCTGTCTCAAAGTCTTTTCTACGTTCTACTTCAAAGATAGATTTCATACACTCCTTACACCAACTAATGTACAATCAACTTTTTCTTTTTGCACCTTATAGTTAGGTCTTTAATAATAACAACCACTCATTTCAGTTGCCTTAGTTTCCGGTTTAGAAAATAGATCCAAACACCGGCGTACTCTATATACTGTTCTGCATTCTGTATCTCATCCCGCCGGTGCTCCAGGATACTCTTCAGTCCTTTTTTTCCGGAAACTTTCTTTATATATGTCTGGTAAGCTCTGTACGCCTGACGTCGTCCTGCAATAATTTCTGTTGAAGTATCATACTGCACATGACCATTTTCGTCCATTACACCATTCAAATGTAATATGTCATTGATATCATGTTCTATTGCAGCATCATGCGGATATATAACTATCTGTCCATCATGGTTATACCGGATTTTCTTCATATGATCTCGGTTATACGGACTTACAGTAATCTCCGTACTTCCCTTAGCTGCATCACAGCTAAGTACATGAGGTTTCCCATCTGTACCTCTGCCACCATCACAGCAAAGCATCATATTTTTGTAATCGAGCGCACCTTCTCCATCAGATTCTATGGGAATGATGTGTTCAATAGACGAATGTGTATCATTTTCAATCCGTCTCATACAATATCCACAAAGCCCCTTCTGTTCCTTGAGAAGCTGCTCCCGGATTACTTCTTTGTTCAATATATCGAAAGCATTCCTTACCTTCTCTGTATCAGCAGTATTAATATGCTTCCAGTCACTGGCACTTTTTGCCTGCCGCAGTTGTTCTTCAACCGTAACAGACGGCGGCTGTTTTCGGATATAGATCATGTATCAGTCTTCCTCAATCCAACGATTCACTTCTATGAAGTCCTTAAAGCCCTTTAAAGCCACCGGATTCGCCTTTAGTGCTGTGGATGCTTCATGTATAAGTCTTTCAAGTTCCTCTGGTTTTCCATGATCCATAATAGCTTCAGCACGATTGTAATACTCCTGCAATTCCGGTGCCATGTCCGTGCTGCTCTGCCGCAATGCAAGAACATCGTTTATACTGTACCCGTATGCCTCTGCCAAAGTAACTGCCTCATTCGGCGTTTTTAACAACTGGATACTTGCATCCTTCGCAGATGCAAGTATAATCGGCGAGTGCGTAGCAACAATAAACTGAACCTTTGGAAATGTGTGATTTAACGCGCCAAGGATTTTCCACTGCCATTCCGGATGCAGGTGCAGGTCCGGCTCATCCATCAAAACAATCCCCTCTAAATCCTCAGTATTCTCCCCTATATTTGGATTCAGGAGAACTGTTCTGTAAGCAAGTTCTAATATCGTGCTCAAGACACTTTGGTAGCCAGCGCTCAACTGATATAAAGGTTTTTCCTCTTTTCCATCGGAATATACAAGAGAACTTGCCGTAGAAGAGTAGTAAACTCTTGGCTCTGAAGCTTTATCATCCATTTCCTTCATAAAGTTGCTGACAATATGGCGAAAAGATGAATACTCCTTTATAGGTTCTTTTCGTTGATACTCGGCAAAGTCCATTTGCAAGCACCATTGCTCGATTTCATTTAAAGCAAGCGAACTATTCAGTGCGCCTTTATACCCCTGAATTCTTTCCGGGGCATTTGTTGCAATTCTAATACTGTTACCCTTTTTTATCCGGACAATGTGATGAATCCTATTCGCACTTTGAAAGCAAAGCAAAGGAACATTTTCTCCATCTGCCTCAAAAAAAGCCTTAAAAACTCTGCTAACAGCAAAATTAATGCTTTCTTCTACTGCAACTTTTGAATCCTTCCTTTTGCCACATTCGTATTGTGTTCCGTTTAACTCCAACTTTGCTTTTAATTCTACCGGATAATTCTCTGTAGACTGCATAACAGTCCCGCTCACAACCTTCGTGGTGATTCTCTCATCTCCATCTAACACGTTAATTTGACTCATACCTGATAACAGCTCCAGCGGCTCCAGAAGAGTAACTGCCACACCTTGAAGAAGAGAGGTCTTCCCCGCACCGTTATTACCAATAATCAGATTGACCCCATCCTGGAAACTCATCTCCAGGTGCTCTATCCCCTTGTAATTATTGATTTCTACAGAACAAAGTTTCACGGGCTTTTCCTTCCTATCATGTCAAACCCTAAATGCAATTCAAATGCGGGTTCAACGTACTTCTATGCCTCATTTAACAACGTAAATAGAGTTGTACATCATCGAATCTAGCACAAAATATATGTTTTTAGAGTATAGAGACCCTCACGTCCATTATTTCTGCCTAATTAAGTCTATTGTCTCTTTAAGTATCTATTGTTATTAACACTATATACTTAAGGCGTTTTCAACATTTCGCACTATCTCATTAATACTATCTCTTAACAAATAGGCCTTATGTACTATTTCAGCAACCAATTCCTCTGTCACACAACCAATTTTAGAATCGATAATACATATATCCTGCGTTTCACTAGAAAATGTGCATATTCCCAGGGATTCCTCAACGAACCTTCCGATCAAACTAGTAACTTTCGATATTTCGTTATCGCACTTTCTCATACTATCCAATATGTACAGATAATGTACATTATTGTTGATTTCAAGAATAGTATCATTCAATGAATAACTATTGAGTTCCGGATGTCCATGATCATTATATAATTTATCGATTATTTGTTCTGTTGCCTCTTCAAATTGTTGTACTTTCCAGCAATTCTTCCAATAAATTCCCTCATGGTTTTCATAACCAAACACTTCTAATATGCTGCCCAATATTTTTTTATCAGCATTTAACTTTCTTGCCAAGTCATCTATGTCCCATTGCTCCCGTTTTAAAATAAATGTACGGAAATCGGCGAATGAAGGTTTTTGTCCTCTCTTGTTTCCGAATGAATTAATAACAAACAACACAATTTCCCTTGCGGTTAATCCTCGTCCTACATAATCCATTATGGTATTAAGATATAGCCAGCCCTGATATAAAAAATCTGTGAGACCCGCACCACCACAGTTATTAACTTCGATAACTAACGGATTACTCGAGTCAATCTCATGAGTTCGTAAGAAATCTCTTAATTTTACATCTTTATAAGGAACATTCCATACATAGGTATCATTTACCAGTAAATATGGAAGCATTTCTCCTTCGCACATCAGCCATGACTTTCCATAGTAATGCTCAAAGGTAAACAAAGGGGTTTTGTATCTTTTCTCCGCCAGCAAGCACAAGTCCAACAATGAAATATCCAATGAATCAATATCAATCTGTTTAACCCGATAGTTATCTCTTGAAAAATAATATTTTACTAAAACAGTTATTCTATTCATCAATATCCCATATCAATTAACTATTAACGTTCACTAGAGGTTCAAAAGTCATTTCCAGATACTTTATTTCTTTGTAATTATTGATTTCAAGAGAACAAAGCTTCACTGTGTTTCCCTATTATTCATCGATACATCAAACTTCTGAGGAATACTCTCCTTCGGCTTCCTGCCGGGCAGAGTCTGCTCAGTTTCCGCATATTGATTTTCAGTTTAAAGTTTGTGGGCTTCAGCGTGAATTCCCGGATGGCATTGTTGGTTGTCTTGTTTTTTCCATCCTTTGTCTCTTCGCTACTGTTCTCCAGATCTGTGTTGTAGAACCGGAGATAGGGGACTTCAGCGCATTTTGCGCCATGTTCCAGCTGATAGGTGTAGAAGATGCCAAAGAGGCGCTCTGCCACAAATCCCATGATTCGCGGGGTCTCGGAGGCTTCATCTTCCATCTCGGCGCATTCTTCTTCGTAGGCATCCAGGATGTTGAAGAGCCAGCGCATGTACTCCTGGAATTTTTCCCGTTTCATCACATACATGTTCATGTAGTAGATGTCTTTGGAGGCCAGATATCTCTTTGCCGCACTGGCGTAGGCGGGATAGAGACGGTTCATGATCTTCAGCACATCGTCCAGGATCTCTTTCGGATGGAACTGGGTGTACTGGCGATACACGCTGGTATTGATCCGCTCTCGGAGAACCGTGATGATATCGTAGTCCGGGATGATTTCCCGCATCCGCTCTTCGGTATGCCCGTACTTTGAAAGATCCTCCCGAATATCATCCAATTCAGCAAATGGGCACTTATATGCTGAGCCGCGCTTAGTTCCATCCGGATTGACCGGATAAATTTCTTTATAGGAAAGATAACGGCGGTAATGATAGAAGCCGTAGTAGTCGGCATCCTCATTCTTCCATACCCAATACTGAGGCGTGAGCTCGCAGTAGGTGTGGTTTTTCTCGGAGATGTTGTCACCCGCATCATCCCTGAGGATTCCTCGCATATCCTTAAACGGCGTATCGTCATCGATAAAGGCCGCCCCGGCCATCACCGGAACAAGAAGCGGATTCTCCGGCACATAGGAGGGTTTGTGGCAGGCCACATAGATTCGGATATTCGGTTGTGTTTCTCTTGTTTCCATGTGCTCTGTCATTCCATCCTTTTATCACTGTTTTGAGCGACGCAGCCAGAAACGGTAGATGCGCTTCATCTTCTCTGCCACCGGTTCTTCGGCGTATGCTTCTGCCTTTTTACGATTATATGCACCCATATATTCCCGGGCTTCCTCATCATCCGCCAGGTCCTCGATAGCCAGGCAGAAAGCGCCGGCATCCTCTGCCGGCAGGCGGAAGCCGCCTTTGCCTTCATCGATGAGTTCATTGTTGCCCCTGATATCGGAGCAGACCACCGGAAGTCCGATAGCCATAGCCTCAAGAAGAGCAACGGGAAGTCCTTCCTGCAAAGAAGGGAAGGCGCAGATATCACAGACCTTATAGATATCGAAAAGGTCCGTACGATAACCAGCGAAGATGACCTTCTTCTCGATACCCAGATCTTTCGCTTTCTGCTTCAATTCCTGCTCCAGTTCGCCATGACCGCAGATAACGTACACGATGTTGTCACGGTCACCGGTGCCGGCAATAGCCTGCAGCATAGTCTCATGGTTCTTGCGGGGGATAAGCTCTCCCGCAGAAACCACAGCGATGGCATCTTCGGGAATGCCGAGTTCTCTGCGTTTTGCAGCATACTCTGCCTTTGTAAGGCCCTTGCCGCGGATTTTATCTGTATTAATTCCCACTCCGGGGATATAACTGACTTTCCCGCAGTGGAAATGCTTCTTTGCAAACCGATAGTCTTCTTTATTGATGCAGATCTGCTGGTCTGTCATAAAGGAAAGAAGCCACTCCATCAGGCCGTAAATCAGCCACATGTGGAGGGGCGCACCCTTATAGAAGTGAAAGCCGTGGGCGGTGTAGAGCACCGGTTTTGTGCCGGTTGCTTTCGCCGCGATACGGGTGAGCGCTGCGCTCATGGGGTTGTGACAGTGGACCAGGGCGAAGTTATGCTCCTTCATCAGCTCCGCCAGCTGTCGGTAAGCCTTTATATTTGCCGGAATGTTCCAGGGGCTCCGCACGAAGTCTATCTGGTGACGGATGATGCCGGTACCATCCAGACGGCTGTTGTCTGTCCCATAGGAGGGATTGCTGTAATTGGTTGCATAATGAACCTCATACCCCATCT
>Ga0256404_1003767_pt1 | contig 30045 bp, 31 predicted proteins | sample RumenRJG_01DNA_FD_185990 | JGI IMG/M metagenome (GOLD analysis project Ga0256404, IMG submission 185990) | Bovine rumen microbial communities from Lethbridge, Alberta, Canada - RJG_01 | ecosystem: Host-associated > Mammals > Digestive system > Stomach > Rumen | place: Canada: Alberta | collected...
GTTTTGTCGTAGATTCAATTATACTGTTTTTTTAGGGGGTAATCACTTTTTTATTGTAAAAAAGTGATAGAACCCATTGAAATATTAAGTTTTTAAATAAAAAATAGGAGTGTCATTTGACACTACCTTAATATGATGGAAGGTATAATTTATGAACAGAGAACCAGAAACATTTAATTCACTTGAACAGATTCGCAAGATTTGTAAAGAACAAGGTATATCAGTATACAAATTGTCAAAAGAAAGTGGTATACCATATTCAAGTCTTAATAATATGTTTAACAGAAATACCGATCCATCATTATCTACTTTAACCAAAATATGTTACGGATTAAACATATCACTATCTGACTTCTTTTCACCCGCTCCTTCTAATGTATTACTTCTTAGCGATGAAGACAGAGAATTTATGCAATTATATAATCTTTTACCCAAAACCAAAAAGCAACGTCTACGTGCTTACTTAGACGGGCTTGTTGATGATGAACGTTCGAAATAATCCAAAACAACAAATTTTCTAATACAACAAAAGACTGTCGCTCTAAGAATAGAAGATTTCTTAATTCGACAGTCTTTATAATTAATAGAGGCGACAACCAGATTCGAACTGGTGATGACGGTGTTGCAGACCGGAGCCTTACCACTTGGCTATGTCGCCATATTGCGTTGCTTTGTTCAACAGCAACGCATACATTATATCAATATATATTATATTCGTCAAGGATTTTTTTATTCTTCCCAAAAATTTTTTTTTGGATATCTTACAAAAATTTCATTATAATATTACTATTATAAATAAAACTCAGAATACTATTAGAGTTTATCGCGCTCATTATTATTTCACCGGTATGTGTTCCGCTCATAAAAGTTACAAACAGGCACAATACCCATATTACAAATATTCCCTCTACAAGTCCGACTGCGCTTCCTAGTAATTTATTCATTTCATGAATTATCGGTAATCTGCTTATTACATTTAAGAGTGAAATTATAATCCTTAAAATCATTTTCGTTATTATGAATAGAACAAACATCGCCAATGCACTTATAGTAATATCTGTAAGTGAAGTCGCTATATAATCATTAATTGCATCCACATTCATTGTTAATTTTTCATCTGTCATATTATCCTCTAACAATTTATCTTGTAATGCTTTAGGAAGATTTAACTGCTCGATTGTCTCTTTCTGTTTTTCCTCAGTAGAGAAATCCAACTCTGACGTTACATACTTATCCGTATATTCTGTCATCTGTTCCTTTATCTTATCATATACAGGAGTATTATTCTTAATGAATGTCTCACATGGTTCTAATAACATCATTGATATTAAGAATGCCACAACGGTTGCTACCAATGAAAGTAAAAGTCTTATCATACCCCTTTTATATCCATATAAAACCATTCCTGCAAGAAAAACCAACACGCCTATTAATAATAAAATTTCCATAGGTCTACCTCATTTCTGTACTTTAGATATTTAGATTAGAATTGCAGGCTGTTAAAGTCCGATACACCTGACAATACATTTAATTATCTTTTATCATTATTTTAATTCTATTTCTTCAACATCTGTTCCTGTAATTAATGAATATTTGTCATCCTTTAACGGAACAAGCTTTATAATATTCTTATCAAATGTATAATTGAATCTTTCAACGCCTGAGAATGAATACATTCTGCAATTTGAACTATCATTCATTACAACATTCTTACCCACAAAACATATGTCACTGAATTTAAAATCAAGTGATTTCGTAAACACTTTCTTACCCGAAGTATCATATACTTTTAATACTTCTGAATAATCTGCCGAATTACTTTTAAATACAATTCCTATATATTTACTGCTATGGAATACCATATCAATTTTATCCTCGAATTTTTCTTCATATGCAATCTTAGGTTTCTGTTCAATTGAATAAATAGTAAACATATTATCGCCAAATGCTACTGCTGTTGTATTATTTATAAATTCCACATCAGGCACAATTGTTGATTTATACTGGTTAAAACCACCTACAATTCTGTCTACCTCATTTTGTCCGACCGATGAATAATTATAGAACACAACCTTTGATTGTGTTGAACCATTCGATACCGATAAATACGATGCTACAAGTCTTGTACCATCATTTGAAATTGAGATATCTATCGGATATCCATCTCCTGCAAGAACTGTACGTCCACTTGCAATGCTTGTCCCATCTTTATCAGAAATCTCTATATAGCAGGCATCACCATCATCTAAAGTTGCTGCGACAACTCCCTGCTTAGACACTTCCACACTCTTGATTGGATAAGAAGTCTGTATCTTTCTCTGGTTACCTGACTTATCAATAAGAGTAATCTCACATGAATCTTTCTGTGCAATCGCAATATAACCACCACACACATCAATTACAGGATTATCAATATTAAAAGAGCTATTCCAAACCTCTTTACCACCACTGTAATATGACATTCCATAAGAATTATATCTTATTATTCCACCTGAAAATGCCCTGCAATTCTCAGAAACAACCATCTCGTCCAAATGTGCAAGACTGACTTTATTAAGAGTCTTATATGAACTGTATACTTTATTACTCAATCTTTTTGCATAAACAAATATTGCTACAAATATCAGTACGACTAATACTGATACTAAAATAAATATTCTTTTTTTCTTTCCGTCTATATTCATTTTATCATTCATTGTTATCTCCATTCTTTAGCTCATAACAACAGTATACCATTGTGCGTGTCATTATGGAAGTAAAATTGTTTCACCCTCCTTAATATAATTTTCATTTGTAATACTGTTTGCCTGTTTAATACTGTTTATCATATCAATATTTCCATATATTTTTAAACTAATTGAATATAATGAATCACCTGGTTTTACTATATAATATTGAGGTTCTTTTACAACCGGTGCAACTGTAGGCTCCGGTTCAGGTTGTGTCGTTGTTACCTGCTCAGTTTCGTCAGGCTGATTAACATTATCAGTGGTATCTGAAGGATTCTCAGTGTTTTTTGCTTCTGTCACATCTGATTGAGCCTCTGTGCCATTAGCAGCACTTGTCTGTTCTGGTTCTGGCTGTGAGTCTCTGTCCTGTGTCTGAGCTTCAGAGTGATTATTTGTATCTGAATTATTAGTAGTTTCAACATTGCCTGCCACATCAATTATCTTCGCTGTATCATCACCATCTGTCTGAACCTCCTTTGAGGAATTCATACCTACTATCATACTTTTTAAATCTTTTAGCTGGCCAGATGCATTCATAACCGCAATTGTTCCAAGCAGAACTGCTACTAACATAAATGAAGACGCCGAATATGCAAAAGCAGGTAATCTGCGTTTTCTTTCGGAAATATCGTCTGGTTTAACTGTGTCATTCTTAAGCCCGATGTATTCTGCAAGTCCATAATTACCTGAAACTGATTTTTCTCGTTTCTCTCCCTGATTGAAAAATATTTTATGAACTGTAGCATTAATATTTCTCTTTCTACTCTGTTCATAATCCTCCGGTATCTCGTTTTCTTCTATATGAAGAGCCATATACGACTGCATATCTGCATTTTTCTCATAATATATATAATATCCCGGAACCGACTTCATTCCACCATCATCATACAGATAGAAGGAATCTTCACATTCAACTCTGTCAATCAGAAAACACACTTTATCATTTCCTGCAAAATTATCCAGATGAATTTTCTGTATATTAGGCATATCATTTTCCAACATACCCGGCATTGAAGCAAACCAGCCAACGATATCCACATCATCAAAATAAGTCTTGATGTCCTCGTATAAGCCTGTCCACACGTCTTCATCATAGATAATTTCGTTATCCAAAAGTGGTCTTGCACATACAGCTCCCGTAATGAACACATATGCATTTCCATTATTTCGCTTTATATTTCCTAATAGAATTCCATATTTCAAATCTTTGCTGCTGAAATGCTTTACATATGTCATAACAAAATCTTCAACATAGATTTTTTTATTATCATATTCACAATTGCCAATCTGCCTTACATTCTTAGGTAATTTAATATCGGCATCATTCTTATTTTCTTCATCTTCACCCTTATAAATTATTTCAATCATAGTGATGTTCCCCTTTCATAAATATAATAGATTGTATCACAGTAATGCTGTAAAAAATGTCGATTTCTATTAATTATTCCAAAAACTTTTCTACAGTTTTCTATAATTTCCCGTATATTTCAACACATTTCTATCTATCTGCATATTAAATCTACTTGCTTATCAAATTAAATGCCTCTTCAATATTCTGTGCCTGGCCATTTTGTATTAGTTCTATCATTCTCTGTGCAGACAATTTATTTGTGTACTGCTTTGTAAAATATTTCTCATATTTATCTGTAATTAATGCTGAACTTTCATTATAGACATTTACTGCATTCTGATATTCTTCAACTTTCTTGCTTATCTCATCTTTCTTTGACTGAATAGCTGAAGCATGATTAATATTTACCTTGTCCGTTATCTCCGATTTTTTATTTTCTTCAAAATCTTTCAGCTTTTCATTCTTAACATTTGTTGCTTCGGCAATTTGCTCCTGAAGTTCTGTGGCTTCCTTATCAAATTCACCAAGGTTATAATAACTTTCATCTTTATCTGTTTTTATACCCTTTTTAATCTTCTTTATCTGTTTCTCATTATCGCTGATTTTATATCTCTCAGTACGGACATCTTCTAATGTGCCATTATCTTTATCTTTAGTCAGAAGATAAATTGTCATATAGACACCTATGAATACCACCATAACGACAATCCATAATAAAATTTTTAAGAACCACCATGGTTTTACTATCGCTACCACAATTCCCGGAATTAGAATAAGACCTGCTGCAAACACTAATAATTTTACCAGCCATTCCATTCCTCCCTGTGTACAATAAAGAGCATAGAACCATTTCGTATCACAATATGCAGGCAGTCCGTTTTCTTTTAACTTTCTTCTTACTGTACGATGTAAATCTCTGTTTTCCTCTACAAGAGCCTGAGTTTCACTTTCTATTCTATCTCTCATTCCCTTGTCTTTAGCTTTTTCTCTTTCACTTCGCACTTCTTTAAGACGCTTATTTCCTGCATTAATTATCTGTTCCTCATCACTTATAGCTTTCTGTCTCTCTTCATTAACAGTTTTTTCAACATCTTTATTTAATGCTTCCATTTCCTGTTTTAATTCTTTTTCAAGCTTCTTTCCCTCATTTGCACATACATTTACCTGATTTGAGCATACATCTCTGTTCTCTAAATCGCTAATCATATTCTGAAGTTCTTCTATTCCGCCTTTTAAGAAATCTGTTTCGTCCATATAGTCTCCTTCTTTCTGAATTTATAAACTGAATTTATAAACTGAATTTATAAACTAAATTTATATATGTGTTATTTATAATTGCAATCACAGCTTGCTGTGGAGCAATTCATTGATATCAAGTTGGATACAAAATATCTTTTGACTCCGGTATCATTTTATTATTTATTCTACCTTAAGTGCCATATCTCCGTCCTTAATCCAGCCTGCTTTTCTAAAGCCCTGTGCTATCATAAGTGTTATAATTCCTGGTAACAGAAAATGCATTACCAATATCTCTATCATTGTGACCGGAACCGATGTGCCTGCTGCAACCATTGCATCATATGCCGCAAACTGACCTACAAGACCTGAACTTCCCATTCCTGAACCCTCCGGCGTACTCACCATTTTCAATATTGCTGAAGATACCGGTCCTAATATGGCGCTTGATAATATTGCCGGGAGCCATATCACCGGCCTCCTTATAATATTTGGTATCTGCAGCATACTTGTACCAATTCCCTGCGCAATAAGTCCACCTGTTTTATTCTCCTTGAAGCTTGCCACTGCGAAGCCCACCATCTGGCAACAACAGCCTACAGTTGCCGCACCTGCTGCGAGTCCTGTTATCCCCATTGAGATTCCAATTGCTGCTGAACTTATAGGAAGTGTAAGAATCATTCCCATTGCAACCGCTACGATTATTCCACCCACAATAGGATGTCTGTCCACATTTACATTAACCAATTTACCAAGCCATTTGATAAATGTTGTAATATATGGTCCTAACAATATTCCCACAAATGAGCCTGACAAAATCGAAGCAAATGGTGTTAAAAGAATATCTATCTTAGTTTTACCTGATACTAAATGTCCGATTTCAATAGCAATATATGCCGCAACAAATGCTCCTAATGGCTCTCCCGGTCTGCCAAGTGTAATCACGAATTCTGAAGTTCCAATACTCTGATACAATGCCGGAAATGCTCCAATCATACCCGCAACTGCTGCCGATACTGTAACTAACGGTGATTCCTTAAATTTTGCTGCAACTCCGACACCAATTCCTGCACCCGTAATTGACTTTGCTACATTTGCAATGAAATTCAGATACACTGCAGGTGTTCCACTCATAAATTTAGCAATCTGCGATAGAATTGTTCCAAAAATCAATGTTGAGAACAGTCCCAACGCCATGCCGCCTAGTCCGTCTATAAAAAGTCTGTTTAAATATTTTTTTACCATTTGTTCTATACCTCTGATAATACCTTTCCAATACTGTCATTTATCACTAATGTAGCTTTGCTGTCCATTGGTGTTGTAGATTTATTAATTAAAATCAGATTTTTTCCTCTGAAATATTGTATAAGTCCTGCTGCCGGATAAACAGCAAGTGAAGTTCCGCCTATAATAAGCGTATCTGCATTAGCAATATGCATTATCGATTCACTAAGTATATTTTCATCTAAGCCCTCTTCATACAATACAACGTCTGGCTTAATAATTCCTCCACATTCACATTTTGGAACGCCTTTACTGTTATACATATAATCAAAATCATAGAACTTATGACATTTCATACAATAATTTCTATGTACGCTGCCATGTAATTCATATACATTTTTGCTTCCTGCCGCCTGATGCAGACCATCAATATTCTGTGTTATTACAGCCTTTAATTTGCCCGACTCCTCTAGTCTTGCAAGCGCCTTATGAGCATTGTTAGGCTCCACATCTTTAAATAACATTTTATCTTTATAGAATTTATAGAATTCTTCCGTATTTCTCATAAAAAATGTATGGCTTAGAATTGTCTCCGGTGGGTATTTATAACTCTGATTATAAAGTCCGTCTACACTTCGAAAATCGGGAACTCCGCTTTCAGTTGACACTCCTGCGCCACCAAAAAATACTATATAATTACTTTTTGCAACTATATTTTTTAATTCAGTAATTTTACTGTCCATATAGTCATCTCCTCGTTTATCTGTAAATTTATGGATATCTGCAAATATATCATATGATGCCACGCCAAAGACAGGATTATGAATTACAAATCACAAAGTAATTTGCCCGGCATCTTTTATTCCAACATCATTATATATCAAATAACTAAATAAACCAATAAAAAAATCCCACGAAATACCTAAATCGACATTTCGTGGAATCATATATGCTTTTTTAATTCAAATTATAATTTAAAATTATCTTCTGATTACAAAATTTACAAAATACATTAATTTTCGTAATTATTTTATAAATTATTCGCAAATAATTCTTCTAATTATAATCTCTTAAGTAATTCTTCTCTTTCTTTCTCATAACCTGGTTTACCAAGTAATGCAAACATATTTCTCTTGTAGCTTTCAACACCTGGCTGGTCAAATGGATTAACTCCTGAGATATATCCGCTGACACCACAAGCAAATTCGAAGAAGTAGAATAACTGTCCTAAATAGAATTCGTTCTGCTCTGGAACTGTTACCATAAGATTTGGAACGTTACCATCTGTATGTGCAAGAATTGTTCCGTTCATTGCACTCTTGTTGATGAAATCTACTGTCTTACCTGCAAGGTAATTTAAACCATCTAAGTCAACTGGTTCTTCTTCTATTTCAAATGAGCATTTAGGAGTTTCAACATTAATAACTGTTTCGAACATTATTCTTGAACCATCCTGAATAAACTGTCCCATTGAATGTAAATCTGTTGTTAAATCAACTGATGCTGGGAAGATACCTTTCTGATCTTTTCCCTCGCTCTCGCCAAATAACTGTTTCCACCATTCTGATACATAGTGAACACTTGGCTCATAGTTAGCAAGAATTTCAACTGCTTTGCCTTTTCTATGAAGAATATTTCTGATTGCTGCATATTTAAGTGAATCATTTTCTGCAAATGGAGTATTTAATGCAAGCTCTCTTCCTGATGCTGCACCTTCCATAAGTTTGTCGATATCTGCTCCGCTTACTGCGATTGGAAGAAGTCCAACTGCTGTTAATACTGAGAAACGTCCTCCAACATCATCAGGAACAACAAATGTTTCGTATCCCTCTTCGTTAGCAAGATTCTTTAATGAACCCTTAACTTTATCTGTTGTTGCATATATTCTCTTAGCTGCGCCCTCTTTACCATATTTCTCTTCAAGAATCTTCTTAAATACTCTGAATGCGATTGCAGGCTCAGTTGTTGTACCTGACTTAGAAATCATATTAATAGAGAAATCTTTTCCCTCTACGATATCCATTAAATGTTTAATATATGTGCTGCTGATGCTGTTACCAACATAGTAAATCTCTGGTGTCTTTCTCTGTTCTTTGCTTAAATTATTGTAGAAACTATGTCCAAGGAAATCTATTGCAGCTCTTGCACCAAGATAAGAACCACCGATACCGATAACTAATAATACATCAGAATCGTTCTGTATCTTCTTAGCTGCTTCTTTAATTCTTGCGAACTCTTCTTTATCATAATCAACAGGCAAATCAATCCAGCCTAAGAAGTCATTTCCTGCACCTTTTTTTGTAACTAATGTATCTTTTGCATTTGCAACGATGCTTTCCATATTAGCTACTTCATTTTCAGAAATAAATTTGGCTGCTTTTGAGTAATCAAATGTAACTTTTGCCATTTCTACACACTCCTTTGTCTCTTCTATTCATCTTTTACTTTTTAAAAATATCGTTCTATATTATAGTACCAACGAGAAATTTTGGCAAGCAATTACGCAAGAAATTCATCTAAAACTTCATTAATGACTAACTCTTTATCCTTTACACATTCCTCGTCACTCTTTTTTGATGCGTTATTTGTATTAATTGGAATTGTGTTATTATCCAAATTTGTAACATCTGTAATTGTTTTATTATCTGAATCTGTTACGCCTGTAACTGTTTTATTATTTGAATCTGTTACACCTGTAATTGTATTTTTGTTATCAACTAGTGATTCAGATTTGCCTGTGTCGTCCATAAATTCTTCAACATTAATTTTCTCTGTAAATCTGACATATTCCCTTGGATTACTTATATAATTAAGAATTTCATCAAATATAATATTCTTTTTATAATCCAATGCAATTATTTCATCAAACAGCTTAAACGCGCCTAAGAAGATTAAAGGTACAAAAGTATATACAGCTGCCTTATTAATATTTTCAATTATTATGCTTTTACTATTACCAATATCTGATAAAATAATCAAATCCATGGTCGCACCAATAATCATACATATCGTAATGGCAATATTCCCATAATTATTAATTCTGTCAAGATTCATTCCAAAACATTTCCACTTATGTAGTTCATTCTTTAAATAATATTCAGGCATATTAATCTGTCTGTTATTTTTAACCTCATTGTTATATTCTTCAATTATCGTTTTTATTCTCTTACAACCAATGAAATTCTGACTCTTAATTTTCTCAATAACCTCATCATAGCAAAGACTACATATTGTTTTAAATACGAACGCAATTATCAATCCAATAGTCATTACAATTATAATCCCACCATTATTAACCATATTTTCTAAATATACCATTTCTATAACTCCTTCTAAATAATTATACTCATAGATATTTACAAAACTACATTTACATATTGGCATTTCACCTGTCAGCATTTTGATACATTTGTAATTATCTACCTTAAACCATATGTTTTGCCACCCGGATTTTTATTATCATATAATTTAACACATATCTTTACCAAATTAAATAGGTCAGGGGTAAAAATCGTTCATCTTATTTCGACATTTATTTTTGACTTATATTGTTTTTATAGTATAATATCTTTAAAATTCATATAAAATTATAAGAGGAGGTTCATTATATGGTATATAGAACTAAAGGAACTTGTTCAAGAGAAATTCAAATAGAAACCGATGGAGATATAATAAAAAGTGTAAATTTCATAGGTGGTTGTAGTGGTAATACCCAGGGTATATCAAGCCTTGTTAAAGGTATGAAGATTCAGGAAGTTATCGACAGAACCGAAGGAATTGACTGCGGTGGCAGAGGAACTTCCTGTCCAGACCAGCTTTCTAAAGCATTAAAACAAATTCTTGCAGAACAGAACGGAGGCAAATAATGTCTAAAAAAATTATTTTAACCGGTGGTGGAACAGCCGGTCATGTTACACCTAATATTGCACTTATACCTGGTTTAATAGAAAAAGGCTATGAAATTAAATACATAGGTTCTTATGACGGAATTGAAAAAAAACTTATTGAAGAAATCGGTATTGATTATCAGGGCATTTCTTCCGGTAAATTAAGAAGATATCTTTCCGCTAAGAATTTTTCTGACCCATTCAGAGTTATTAAAGGGTATAAGGAAGCCAAGAAAATTATTAAGAATTTTTCGCCTGACATTGTATTTTCAAAAGGTGGCTTTGTATCAGTTCCTGTTGTACTTGCTGCCAAGAAATATAAAGTACCTGTAATAATTCACGAGTCAGATATGACACCCGGACTTGCTAATAAAATAGCAATGTCTGCTGCCACTACAATATGTCATAACTTTCCTGAAACTGCCAATTATCTTCCAAAGGGTAAAGCACTGCTTACAGGTTCACCAATCCGTAAAGAACTTCGTGAAGGTGATAAATTAGCAGGCTTAAATATGTGTGGTTTTACTGCTAATAAGCCAATCATTATGGTTATCGGTGGCAGTCTTGGAGCCGTTGCAGTTAATGAAGCAATACGAAATTCATTAGATACATTGTTAGAAAAATACCAGATTGTTCATTTATGTGGAAAAGGTAAAACTGACGAGTCATTAAATAATCGTCCCGGCTACAAACAGTATGAATATATTAAAGCTGAACTTAAAGATTTGTTTGCTATGGCTGATATCATAGTTTCCAGAGCCGGTGCAAATGCAATTTGCGAAATTGTAGCTCTTAGAAAACCTAGTATTCTTATTCCACTTTCTGCAAGAGCCAGTCGTGGAGACCAGTTACTTAATGCCGCTTCATTCAAGAAACAGGGCTTTAGTGAAGTTATCGAAGAAGAGGAACTCACAAACGAACTCCTTGTAAATACAATTAATTCTGTATACGAAAATAGAGATAAATATATTAAAGCCATTGATAATGCCGGTACAACAGATGCCGTACAGACAATTCTTGACCTTATAGATAAGACAGTTAAGTAATATATTAAGATATATTAAAAGTAAACAACTCAAACTTCGCACAGACATAATATAATTAAATCATCTGTATTAAGTAAATTTGCATATATAAATATCGAAACTTTTGCAAGAATTGCTAATTTGTAGATATCTTTTTTCGGCTCTTTTGATTATTTGAGTTCATTCAATGCCATACACCAAAACCGAGATGTCCGTCTATGACATACACTTGATTTATGACGTATCGTGTGCGAGTTAATGCCATCTGAAGCAAAAGGTCGGTGCAGTAAATCACCGTTCAAGCGAAGTGCGTTTGATTTGCTGCACCGTAATAACCTCTGCTGAGGATGGCATCTACTCGCACTAGATTAAGGAAATATGAAAGTGTATGTCATAGACGGACATCTCGGCTTAGGTGTATGTCTTTTGAATGTACACAAAATCTGAGCCGAAAAAGATATCTTACAAATTTACACAATTCTTGCAAGGTGTTTCGATATTTATATCTGTCAAATTTACTTTAATAGATGAATATAAGCTACAATATGTCTGTGCGAAGTTTGAGTAAATAATATAACAATATACTAAAAACAGGCTCATATATTTTACACTGTAACGTCTCGAAAAGTTTACCTTTGTTCTATAACTCTTAACTTATTGAGACACTTAATGTACATTTATATGATCCTGTTTTTTGTATACTTATCTCCGATTATGCAATTATTTACTTATTTTTGATTATGCTGTTAGAATATTCATACGTTTTGTTACTTTAATACTTCTTTTACCTTTTCTTCTAACTGTGCAAGTTTCTCATCTGTAATTTCTGAAGCCTTCCACATCTTTATTGCATTATCACCTTCATATCTTGGAATCAGATGCATATGAAAATGAAATACTGACTGACCTGCACATTCACCATTATTCTGTATTACATTGAATCCATCACAGTCAAATGCCTTAGTCATGGCACCAGCCATTTTCTTTGCTAATACAAAAACTTTTGATGCTGTTTCATCATCCATTTCGTAAATGTTATCAAAATGTTTCTTTGGCAATATAAGTGCATGTCCCTTTGTTGCCGGACCTAAGTCAAAAATAACCTTAAAATCCTCATCTTCATACAATGTATGCGATGGAATTATTCCATTTGCAATTTTACAAAAAATACAATCATCCTTCATTTTTAAATCCTGCCTTTCATGTTATAATTTATAATATGTCGAAATATGTCTTGTAAAAACATTTGACATTTTTCACATTAATGTTAGACTAAAAAGCATAAAGAAACACTGGGGGAATTATTGTGAAACATAATTTTAATGAGCATGAAAACAATTTAATCAACTCAAATCCTGAATTTCAAAGCATCATTAATTCTATTGATGCTGAATATTCTATGTCCATAAGAAAACTTACTCACGAATTTGGCAATGCTCTTACGCTTGTTAATAGTTCTTTACAAATTATAGAATCCAGCCATCCCGAAGTCAAGCGGTTCAAATACTGGGCTTCCACTATGGGTGATGTTCACTATCTTGTTAATCTTATTTCAGAGTTATCCTTTTATAATCATAGTGATAAACTTAATCTTGAGACTATTGATGTAGTTTCATTAATTCAATCTGTAATTAACTCTTATAAAAATACCACTTCTGAAAACGTAATGTCTAATGGTAAAACACTTTGTAATAATATAGCTTCTAAATCAAATTCTATAGAAGATGAACATTCAAATGATAAATGTAATGCACATACAATTCATTATAATCTATCATGTTTGACACCTATCCCTGAAATTACCGCGGATAGTACTAAATTAAAACAGGTTCTCATAAATTTGGTTAAAAATGCTTATGAGGCTCTTGATTTTTCTAAAGCAAGTCCATCAATATGCATAGAATTAAGCTGCAATAATTCTAATCTCACTATTTCTGTTAAAGATAATGGTCAGGGTATATCTCCTGAGCAGTTAACAAATATATTTTCTCCAATGGTTTCATATAAATCTAATGGCACTGGACTTGGTTTGCCAATTTCCAAAAAAATTATCGAAAGTCATAATGGCACAATATCTGTCACATCTGCCATTGGAACCGGTACAACATTTATTATAAACCTTCCGGTTTAAATTCTATACAAATTATATATCACTAAATGGGAATATCACATCTAACATTCTTAGAGTTTTAAAATTTCCCTTCGCTGTCATCTCACCCGTCATAAATGCTCTTTGGAATGTAAATCTTCCTTTCAATATATTTTCTAAAGATTCACTCTTAAGCTTAGCTAAAACATCTACATCAAGTGTCTTTTCATATTTACATTCTAACTCATTATTGTCTATATTTAGAACAAGTGTCTTTTTCTTATCCTCAATTATAAACGCATAACTTGCTGAAAAATTATCCTGTTTAACAAAGTAGTTTTTAAATCGGCTGATATAGTCATCTTGAACATTAACATCCTGTTTGCTCAACATTCCTTTGAACATCGTTGTAAGCTCCTCTATATCCTCCTTCTGTTTTTTCACATATGTATCATCTGCTGCATATTTAGATAATTGTTCAGTTTCCTGTGGCGTCAGATCTAATGTATCCTTTATAAGATTTTGCTTAATAGCAGTACTACTTGATGGCAAAGGTTTTCTCTTCTGTGAAATTGTTCTATATAAATTTTCTGTTTTCTTCTCTATTATTTCTCCATATTCCTTATTCATCTCAAAATCAACCGGCTCTTTAACATATGCACATATTCCTGAACATGGCATACCTCCTAATAATTCCCATGCACTTTTTATATCTGTAAGTGCTTCTTTTTCTCCATAAGTTGTTGAAATAATTACAGGCGCCATATATAACTTACTTATCTTTTCTTTATCACCATACAGCCAGCATGCATCTAAAAATTCCTGCATATATCCGCCTATACCATGCCATTCTACACTTGCTGCAAGGATAATTCCATCTGCTTCCTTCAAGGTCTGTGGTAATGTTGTAATTGAGCTCTTTAATTCAAATAAATTATATCTATTAACATTTACTCTCAATTCTTCTAATACTTTTTCAATTCTGGTTAATACATATAATGTAGGATCCTCTATCAGTCCTCTTCCACCATAATATATGTTTATATTCATCGTATTGTATCTGCACTATTTAAAATGTGTGTGCAACTCCTTCCACAATTTTATCTGTTTTTATTTTAATATAACAACTACTGTTTTTCAATATTCTTCCTATTTACCAATAAATAACTTACAATTCCACATATCATTCCGGTTACAAACCCACCTATGTGTGCAATATTATCCACATTTCCACTATTCTGTCCAGCCATAATAAGTAATATGAATACCAGCCCCATTTTGCTAAATGCCGACATATTTTTTCTTCTCTCTTCAACAATTCTTACTAATAATGCACCCATAATTCCATAAATTGCACCCGAAGCACCCGCTGATATACTATATCCTCCAATTGACTGCTGATATAATACGGATGATAAACTGGCAAATATTCCACTTACCATGTATATAATAGTGAACCTCATTTTTCCATAGAATTTCTCAGCTTCACTTCCTAATAAGTATAAAGAAAACATATTATTCAAAAGATGTGCAAAACCAAAATGCATAAACATACATGTCACAAGTCGGTAATATTCATGTTTCTGAAATACATTAACATAGTATAATGCCCCGTGTTTTAACATAAATAATGTATTTTCTGTTGAACCCATATACTCTAGTATAAAGAAATATACAATATTCATAGTCATTAAAATAATAGTCATCCATGGATATTCTTTTCTTGTGTTTCTCTTATTATATTGAGTTTTGCTACTCTGATTACCAGAAATTACTTCTTCAATTTTATTTCTTAATCCATCAAAATCTTCCGGTTGGTTTTCAAAAATCATAAGTCTCTTACATATTGTGTCAATTATCCAGACCTTTGCTTTTCCCTCACAGAATACTTTATGCCTTTCAAGATTATCACTATTAATTAAAAAAATTATATTTACATCTTTCATTCCTGAAAACAGAAACTTTCTTTCTATCTGAAATGATATATTATCCAAGTCATCAGTATTAAATTTATCAATAACTTTTTCATCTATGCAACCGATAATATTCATTATTCCAGCATCTTCATTCTTCTTAGTAAAGAAGTTTATATATGGCAGATTTGTTGGCATCACCAAATATCCATTATCTCTAAAAACATAATAGACTTCATTAATATTCAAAATCATTCCTGCCTTTCTATAAGCAATTTATTATGCTTTTTCATACTAATCTTAATATTATATGCATTTTACCTTAACACTAATATTTTTTGATGTCAATTAAATCTATTAATTTGTAAAAATCTGTACCCAATATGTTCCATAAGCACCTTTGCCTTTTACAAATCCGATTCCTATTTGCCCAAATGAATCACTTAAAATATTGCTTCTATGTCCCGATGAATTCATCCATGCATACATTACTCCTGATGGATTAGACTGGCCTGCTGCAATATTTTCACCAACTGCCATATATCTAATGTTATAATCATCCAATACGGTAAAACAATCTCTTCCATCAGGTCTTGTATGATCAAACAAATTAACTATTTCCTCTGCTCTTATTCCTGCAACCTTGCATAAATCATTACTCTTCTTTAATGGTTGTAAGCCCTCTTTTGCTCGTTCTTCATTAACTAATCGTATCACTTCATCCACATATCCTGAAGTATCTGTATTAGTATTTGAATTTCCCCAGTTCACAAAATTTCCACCTTGCGAATTACCATTCTGATTTCCATTATTCGAGTTGTTATTCATATTATTTGAATTATTATTTTCACTGTTTACATTATTATCCTCTGCATTAGATATATTTGAACCCGTATTGCCATAATTTTCACCGGCTATATTACCACTGTTATTATCTATGTTATCGCTAATTTTACTTCCACTATTTTCTGTATTTACAGCTACATCGTTGTTTGTTGCTATAGTTGTTTCTTCTAACTGTTGTCTTTCTGTTACTTCTTCTGTAGTAACAGTTTCAGATATTTTATCCGGTGATGATTCATTTTTTGTTTCTTCTGTATCATTTCTATTTGTTCTGTCTTCACTGTTCTCTACCTTTTTGTCCAATTCTTTTCCAACATTAATCTGTCCATCAGATGATGTCTCCCTGGTAACCTTCTGTTCTCTTTTCACCATTATAATAACCATAGTAATAACTGCAATCATTGAAACTACAATCGCAATGCCTATTAAAACTTTTCTCTTATCTGTATTCATAATTATCCTCATTTCTGAGCGATAAATCGCTCTACTTTGTATGTTTATACTTTTATCCTGTTAATTTTGTTTACTCTATTTTAACATAATTTAGCTTATAATTTGTATATTAATTTCTGCTATTTGTAAATTTATAAATTATTTAAATATATAGTCTAATGATGCAATTGTAATTTTATCTCCAATCGTTATTTCAATTTTATCATAAGGATTTAATCTTTCACCATTAACAAATGTTCCATTTCTTGAATTTAAGTCTTCTATTGTAAAACTGTCCGCTTCATTATCTATCCGTACATGAATTCTGCTCACTGATTTATCTTCAATTATTTCATCAACCTTTCCACTAGCCTTTCCTATTGTAAATGGATATTCATTAATTACTATATCATCATAATCGCACAGACTAAATAACTTTCTTTTTTTATCCTTAATTATATCTGATATTAAAACCGTTTCTCCTTCACTAACTTTTTCATCCTCATAGTTCATTTCAGGTTCTTCGTCATAAACTGACTCATTTTCTCTTACACATATTTCTTTTTTTATAACTTTTGTCTCTCTAAAATTTCTATTATTTAAAAATTTTGTAAATTTACCAAATAAACTATTATTATCACTATGTTTATTATCTATACAGTAATTTGACTCTTCACCAACAATACTTTTTATTTCATCTTCGACATTAATTTGCTCATTAAGGTAATTAAATTTTTCATTTTTATATTTATCTTTTTTTCCCTCTATATCATTTATATTTGATATGCCGTAGTCAGAATATATATAATTTTGATTTTTAATATCATATGCATCTGTATCTGGTACTTTATACTTAACCCCTTCTAATGTTGTACTAATATACTGTTCTATCTGATATAGTGAAAAATTTGCTTTACTACATATTTCCATAACACCATATGTTAATTCCACAGCCTTATAATCATTGTGTTCTACTAATACAACTACATCCTGCAACATTTTTCTAAATGATTTTTCAAATGAATTAACATTATTGGGATAATAACAAAAATATACTTTTTTAGTGTCTACATCAAAATATATATAATCTAAATCTAACAGAATACTATTAATGTCCAGCAAATATTCTCTTAATTCTTTCCCAAGCGCTATAATTCCATCTATTAACATTTTAACATCTTCATACTTAATCTTATTCCTTGAAAATAAATCTCTTACACTTTGTCTTGAAGATATTATATATGATAACTCACTTTCTCCATTTACACACCCTATATACATTTCAAGTAATCCACTTATCTTATTTCTCATAATCATATTTATTCTATAATCATTTATTACAATATTACTATCTCTTATTATCATTAAGTTATTATTAAACCCATGTCTATATACTATCTGCATATTTAACCTCTTTTCTTAATTTGCCATACTAATTATTCTTTATCCGGCAATGTTGACTGTATCAATTGCAACCTTTGTTCTGACTATGAACATCCTGTTATCTTTATCATACATAGTAATATTAATATTATCTGATTTTCTAATATTAAATATTGGCAATTCAAAAGACATACTAGTTTTTATATTAGTTTTTTCATCATCTTTTTTTATATCTACACTTTTTATTTTTGCAATTATAACATCAGCTTTTATCCTGTTCATGTATTCACTATATATCTCATTTTCGCTTTTTTCATCAGTATTACATATAATTCCATACTGTTGTGCTGCAGCCCGGACACATATAATATCATTCATATAAAAAACTAACATCATAATTGTAAGAATAACCATTATAATAATCGGAAACAACATCGACATTTCAACAGTCAGACTTCCTGAGAGATTCCTCTTAAATATATTCATTTTTTCATCTATTTTCATAATTTTATTCGCCTCCATTCTCAATTTTTACACTTATGTATGTATTTTTTCATCCAATACACTACACATATCTTTAATTTAATCACTTTTTATTTATATATATAATTGTCATCTTCCTCAAAAATGTCCGTTTTTAAATACATAGAGCAATATATGAAAATAAAATAAATGGTACAAACGGAATTTTATATTTTTTATTCTTTTTTCTTATTATTAGCAATATTCCTCCAATTATAACAGTCATAAAAAGTGCATATATTAAAACCAATATTGATTTCTTTAACCCCAGAAATATTCCAATTATACCTAAAATAACCGCATCTCCCTTACCGATTTCTTCATTTGTTACTATACTTGTCAACATGAGAAATATTCCCGGTATAATTCCTAATATAATAGATAATATATCTGTTTTACTGATAAATATTTCATATATCAGCCCAACCAATGCAAAAATTATGCACAAAGAAATATTTACTTCTTTCTTTCTCAAATCAAGCAAAGTACTTAATATAAGAAATATCATTATTACCATTGTTTTCATTTTTTTAACTCCATTTCATTATTTTTATATATTCATAAACTAATCTCACATACTTTTATAAATTATTTTTAATATTACCAATTACATTTATTTTCCTTCAGATTTTTTCTTACATCTGTTGCATATTTCCCTGTTTCCAATATTATCTATACTAATCTCAATAACATCTCGAACAATTGAACTACACTTTTCATTACAATGATAACTATCTCCATTATCCGTTATATACACAATATCATCCTCTGATGGCAGCTTTTTTACACATTTTTCACATTTTTTGTATATTCCACCGTATGAATTCCTTAACTCGTTTATTTCACCAAATTTTACATTATGTACAGATAATTCTATATGTGTGCAATCTCTATATAGATGATATACTTTTCCACTTTTAGTTATATAAACTTTTTGTAACCCATCAGCTGCATTTTCACATATACTTTCACCTATCCAGCTTCTAAAGTAACACCTGTTTGCCATTCCCAAGCGTCCTCTTGATTTGCCTAATTTCCACACTTCTATTTTATAATAGACCTTTATATCATTTATTCCATCCTGGTTATTATTTACATCAGACTCTCCAATACAAATTCCTGATATGCCTCTCACTACATTAATATTCTCTGTATATTTTTTTACTTCATCTGTCAGAATCTTATTCCACACATAACCGGTATTTATTCCATTTATCAATATATCTTTATCAAATTTAATATTTTCAAACTTTTTCTTGTCATCTATTAATTCTCCTGCTCTATCTTCAAGATACATATATCTTCCGACTGCCTTAGCAGCATTATTAACACTATTCTGCATTATATTCTGATAATTAATCATTATAAAGAAATTAACAAATACAAGAATTGCATATATAAATACAGGCAAAACCATTGCTGCTTCAAGAGTCATACTTCCTGATATCCATTTATCTTTTATTATTGAGGTTGATAAAAATGTGCTTTTATTACTGCCACTATTAATATTTTTATCATTGTAACCGCAACCTTGAATCTGGAGAGTATTAACATTTAACGGGGGAGTAATTTTTTTATTCATTGTATTTTTTATGTTTTTTATACATATAGGCAACTTATTGATTAATTTTTTAGCACAACTAATACAGTTTAACAGATAATAAAAGCACATTTTTATCAACCCCTTTCATTTATTTTTAAATTTTTACAACCAATGTAATTTTTATAATTTATTACATAAATATGTTTTTTCTACTAGTAACCTGATGTCTGCTTTACTTTTACAATAAATTCATCCTCTTTACCTCTAATAATCTGTCTTGTAAAGCCTATATCAGAAAATAATCTTTTTACTTTATATTCAGTATATACGGTGGCTTGTACGATACACTGTTTCATCTGGAAATTCACATTATATTTATCCTGAATATTTAATTCCATTAAATCAAGCATTCTAATTACCTGTGTATATTTATCCTGTGAAATTAACAGATATCTAAGATAATCTTCATATGTCAAACCACTTTCGACTTTATTTTTATTATTATCTGACTTAAGACTTTTTATATTTGATAACGATAAATTCCACTCATCAGCTTTTTTTATTAAACTTACTTTTTCACCCTCTAGCAGATTCTTTGCATCCACAACAGATTCGGCGTATGACCATGCTGCCATTATCAGAAATTGTGTAAGTCTTACTATTGCCGGCATACCAGTATAACCTACAATTGTTAGCGCTAATTCATACGCTTCATTTCTCTTAGTGCTATCCTTTAATAAAAACAGAAAGTTAAAACCTTCTCTTAATAAAATAATTTTATTAATACATTCTTTTAAATTATCTCTGTCACAACCATTTCCAAATAAAATATATTCTATTCCATAATTTAATTGGTCATTTTTTTCTCCACTTATATAATCATTAAATTTATCAAAAATATATTGACCAACCAATATTTTTCTTAAAAGCTCCTTATCTCTACCATAGTTCTTCCATTTATATTCAGTGTCCTTATATGTATCTGATGATAATTTACTCTTATCTATAGTTTTATCTGATATATCTCCATTAACAACATATCCCATTACTCCATCTTTCTTCAATTTCTTAACAAAATCAACAACTTCATTTTTCTTCTTTGTAGCATCTCCAATTGAGTAATTTACACTCAGATTAAAATTATAGTTTATAATTTTTTCTTCTGCCAAATAAATGGCCTTATATGAATCTTCAATTAATATATCCGCATTTTCATAATTTGATAACTTATTATAACTATAATCTAATTCATCAGTTCTTTCTAATACGGGTGACATAGAATTGCTTATTTCGTCCACTATTTCTTTCTGTTCCAATGTCAGTTTCTTATTATTTTCTATGTTATAGTTGTCTTTATCACTATTGAACACCTCCTGTTTTAAATCTGTTATCTCTTCTTTCATAATTGAGTATAGTTCATTTTGATAATTAGCTTTTTCTTTTTCTAATTTTGTATCCATATCATCAACATAGTCTTTTGCTAATTCTAAATTTTCAAAATATTTATCTGAATTAATTAATATATCCTGAAGATAATTATCTAAAGTATTCTTCCATTCTTTATACTTTCTATACTCAATTATATACATATCAAACAAATTATCCCTTACCTGTCTGTTGTAATCATCAGTCGGCTCTATACTCTTAATCTCGTTTAACCTGTCTTTCATATTCTGAATGACTTCCTTTGGATTATATGGGCATTGCTTTATAGTATTTATATCATCAAATATATTCTTAACATTTACCTCCATGTCTTTAAGCTTGTCTGAACACACTTCTAAACTCTTGTTAAATTGTTCTATATCTTCATTTTGTGACAATGCATTACTATTCTTCATTAGTTTGTCTATAACATCCTGGGCAATTGCATTTTTCATATAATCACATATCTGGTCATATATTATTTCACCACCATTATCCATTACATTCTTCACAGTTTCCACTTTACTATTAGCATTTCTTACACCTAATATGTCATATATATTATATTTAAAGTCTTTTTTATAATTTGAGTTTTTATCTACATATTTCGTATAATCATTTAATAACTGTGTATCATTCTTCCATAGAACCATAATACCATAATCCTCAAATATCTCTCTTGCATAAGATGAAAATGTAGAATCTAACGCCATATATGTTATCTCGTTACATCTTGCGTATGCACTTGATATTCTTGATATTTCAATCACTGTACAGACTAATGAGAAAATTAATAACATTATAAGAGATAAAAATACTGTAATGCTTCCCTTTGCCGTTTTTTTCATACCCCTTATTTACTCCTCTGTTTTCTATAATATTTTATTGTTTTAAAAAGTATTTATTTTACTTGTTAATTTAGAAAATAATGTATTTACTATTTTAGTTATCTGTGTTCTGAAGATAACAACAAGTCCAACTAATACTATTATTATTAAAATTACTTCCACAACACCCATACCTGAATTATCACTCATTAATTGATCAAATCGTGCTTTATAATATAAATTGTTAATTGATTTATAAATTTTGTTTTTTAATTTCATATATATCCTCTACTTTCATATTTAATATCTCTATAAGCCCATTGATAAAAATGCCGGAATTATTATTATTGCCATTGATATAACTAACATAATTCCCATAGGTAACAATAATTTAGTTCCTGCCTCTTCACCCTTTTTTCTTGCTAATGCTTTTCTATCTTCATAAGCATCATTTACTTCACTTTCTAGTATTTCTGCTAATCCTTTAGTTCCTTTTCTTATATTTTGTTCAAGTAAATTTCCAAACTTAATATAAGAATGTATACCACATCGTTTGCCATAGTCTAAGTATGCCTGACACTCTGAATATCCATTTTTCATTTTCTTTCTGGCATATTTCATTTCTTCATATGCATATCTCATTCCTGAAACACTTTTATTTTTTTCATAATCAGATATAACCTTATCCCATGCTGCAAGTATTGTCATTCCTGCACTATGCAATATTGTGATTTTATTGACAATTGTTACATAATCGGTTTCCAATTGTTTTTTTCTCTTATCTTCATAATCCTGTAATTCCTTACCCTTAACCATATATAATACCAAAGCCATTATGACACCAATAAATATGTATATTATTGATGATTTCTTTTTCTTTTTCACAAATTCTACTTCTTCATCATTTATACTATTCATCAGTTCTACTTCTTTATCTGATTTCGTATATTCATCAATATATTTTTCTATTGATTCGTCTATTATCTCACTCTTTTTTCTTCCAGCTTTATTAATTGTTAATGGAATATTGTATGTTTTTGAATATGCATCTAATGACAAAGTAACTTCTATATCTACACTTACTTTATCCACATCATTCATATTATTCCATAAGATTTTTCCACCATAATCTATATACGATGTGTTATTTAAGTTCCAATCAACGGTAACATTGTTATCCGAACTATATATTAAATTGATGTCACCCGTTATATTGTTAATACTTTGATTGCCATTTAACATATTTTTTAAAATACTTTTATAACATTTTTCAAAAATGAGATTTGCATCATCATAACTGTTGGCTTTTTCGGGTAATTTTATTTTTACATTCTGTCTATAACCATTCTTAAACTTTGCTTCTAATTCATATACTTTTTCACCCTCTCCATAATTTTTTCTAAAAATACTTTTCACATTACCTGTTTTTGAAAAAGTATTATTTAAACATATTAAATCTCCAAATATAATAATTAGGATGAATGCAATAATAGAAATAGAAATTCTTGATACCATATATATGTATGTATCTTCTTTTTTGTAACTATTGACCTTTATTTTTTCTATCCTCTTACTTATCTTCGCATATGATAATCTGTAGATTTTTTTATCTATAAAATCAAGAATCCAGGCTGACATTCCGTAAATAAATCTAAATGGATTTTCCTTTTTATCCAAATCATCAAAAATATCCTTTTTATATTTTCCTGTACAAAGATATAAAATGATAAATATTAAGATAATTGCTGAGTACACACATATAAACGTCAATATATCACCCCCTGTTATATTTATATATAATTATTAAGCTTTAACTTATACCTCAACTTTTGATATTTTATATCCCAAAAAGAATGCAAACACATATACCATTAAACATGCTGACATTACAATTCTACCAGTTATTGAATTATACATAATACTCATCATATTCGGTGAAGTTACTCTCACATATCCAATAATACATATTGGAATAATATTCATAATCATCTGTTCATATTTTTTTGAATTAATTATTACTTTTATCTCTCTTTCCGTTTCTATCTTCCTACTTATGGAATTTGCTGCATTCTTTACAATTTTTATTAAATCTCCTCCACTTCTCTTTGCAATACTTATAATTTCTGAAAATAATTTAATATCCTCTATCCCACTTCTAATTGCAAAATTTTCTATTGCATTTTCTATTGTAATATTTAATCTTAATTTAACTATAAGTATTCTTGTTTCCTTACATATATATGACTCCTTTCCATATAGCTGAGTCAACTCTCTATATACTTCTGCAAGAGAATTCTCTATAGAATATCCAGCTATCAACTGTGCTGCCATTGACATACAAAAATCCTTAAATTGAACGTTTAACTTCTGTATTCTTCTTTGCATTAATACCTTTCTTATCAATTTCAAATAAAAATATACAGGTAAAATAAACGCAATTGAAATCCATAAATTATCATAGAAAACATATGAAAATATACATGCTATACTTATAATTACTATAATGCTTAATATGTACTCCTTAATGGTCATTCTATAAATGCTATAGTCTATTTCATTCTCCGTATGATATATCCTCCTTGTTGTAACCCGCATCAAATAACTTCTTTTGATTAATCAAAGTACTTCCTGTCCATTTCAGTTTTCCTTTTACTATGTCTTTATTTGTCTCTTCGATACTATCCTCTTCAAATCTATATATAGTATTTGTCAAAATCTCTTCTCCATTAAATCCTGTTATCTCAACTATTTCTAAAACTTTTCTGGTTCTGTCCCTTAATCTTCCAAGATGCACTATTATATCTATACCTGATGCAATCTGACTCTTTATAGCCTTTAACGGCATATCTACACCCATTAATACCATGGTTTCTAATCTGTTAAGCATATCTTTTGGACTATTGGCATGTCCGGTACTTAAGCTTCCATCATGTCCGGTATTCATTGCCTGTAGCATATCTAATGCCTCTGCTCCTCGCACCTCACCAACAATAATTCTATCCGGCCTCATTCTCAGACTAGCTTTTATCAAAGCTCTTATATCTATTCCATTTTCTCCTTCATCATTTGCCTGTCTAACCTCCATCCTGACTAGGTTATCAACACTTTGTATCTGCAACTCTGCCGAATCTTCTATAGTAATTATTCTTTCATCACCGGGAATATAATTTGATAATACGTTTAGAAAAGTAGTTTTTCCTGAACCTGTTCCTCCACTTATGAAAATATTATATTTGGCGTTTACTAATAGTTTTAAAAAATCAGCAACATTTAAAGATATAGAACCTATTTCAATTAACTTTTTCATGGTTATTGAATATTCCGGAAATTTTCTTATAGTTACAACCGGACCATTAATGGCAACAGGATTAAGAACAACATTTACCCTCGATCCATCACTAAGTCTGCTATCAACTATAGGCGATGATTCGTTAACCCTTCTGTTTACTCCTGATACTATTTGTTGAATTATATCTACCAGTTTCTCCTTTGAACTAAATCTATTATTATATTTCTCAATTCTACCATCTTTCTCTATAAAAATATTATCTGGACCATTTATCATAATTTCAGTTATATTTTTATCCTCCAGTAATTCCTCCAAAATATCCAATCCTCTTATAGAATCATATATCTCTTTCTGCAATCTGTATTTTTCTCTAACAGATAGACCTTTTTCATTACCATATTCCAATATAACTTCATCTACAATTTCTTTTACCTTATCATCTGATATTTCAATTGAAACGTCTATTTTTTCCATTACCTTTTCTCTTAATTTATTTATATCATCCAATATTTCCCTCCATCATTATATCTGTCATCTCTTTAATAATGTAATCGTCACCTTTGCTTAGTACATTACTGACATCAATCTTCTTTATTACAGTATTTTTTAATTCATTATTTACATTTTCAAGATAATTAAAAAATAGTTTTAATTTTATTGATGAATAATTATCATTTAAATGTGGTACAAATACATAATCACATATTTTAAATATTTTAAATATATCTCCTACCATATTTGAAACGTCAATTATTATATCTCCATATCTTCCACTATCTTTAATCTTAATAATTAATTCTGCCCATATGTCCTCATTTATCTCAGATATATCAGATATATTATTAACAGGCGGAATTATATCTGTATTATTATATTTCTTAACTATTGCATCTAATTTTATATTGAAATTACTATTTTCCTTTAGACAATAATATATCAAATCTGATATATTAAGCCCTCCATCAAAAATATCTTTATTTAAAGAAAATTCTTCTAAATCAATAATAAGCGACTTATTCTCTTTTAATGCATAAGCTAATTTCATACATAATGTACTCTTTCCACATCTGTTAACAGGCGAATAAATAGCTGTTATCCTGACATTCATATCCCTATCTAATATATTATCTTTTACATCTGAATTTTTACATGTATAATTAGCATAATTATTCAGTATATCACTAATTATCATACACATTTTCCGATATCTATAAACTGCCTCATACCCTTGAATTCTTAAAACATTCTTCTCTTCTGACAAAATCTGGATATATGCATTAATATTTTTTATTAATTTTATATCTATACAATATTCTGCCAATATAAGAATATTAATATTATTTGTTTCACAAAATTCTCTGAATTTATCAATATTACTAAATGTAAATATTGAATACCTTTCATTAATATAATCCAACAAATATTCATTAATACCAGTTATATATTCTTCATCTGTATCATAAACAACAATTATTATCTGATTACCCATTCATGTCATTTACCTCCATATATATTTTCAAAAGTTAACTTATTGATGTAACATATTATATATTATAAGTTTGATTTTGTAAATAGGTTTTTAAAAATAATATCAAAATTATTTGAAACTTATTTGAATGAATAAATTTATTATTATATGACTATACTTATATATGAAATATTTGTAAAAAGAGGTGTAATTTTGTTCAGAAAAAGGGAAAAACCATCAAATACCATGCTGTTAAACGAATATAGAGATCAGTTATCAGAAAAGGAAATACTTAAAATTGAATTAGAGGAAACAAAATTAGCATTAGATGCAGTATACACCATTCTTCAGAACGTGACTGAACCAGAATTAATAGACAGTGCTATATATGAACTTAATTCCATTCAAATGAAATACTCATTTCTTCATAGAAAATTTGTGGAGCTTACTGCTTAATTGTCCTTTATATTCAAACACATATTTTATTAATATTTATAGAAAAAAGTTTTTAGAGAATTTTGTGATAATTGTCAACTTACTGGTAATAATTTCAGCTTTCACAATTATCACATTTTTCTAAAAACTTTTTTCTATAACTCATCTTTTTGTCACTCCACTATCTTTATACACCACATATATTATTGAATTTCTATGCATTTTACTACTTTTATTAAAATTTAAATTTACTTTATATGAAATAGCTATTTAAAAAATATTTTAAATAGCTATTGACATATGACAAATTTATAGATATAATCTATTTAAAATTATTTTTAAATAGGTGTTAAAATGAGTGAATTAAATATTTTCAAAGTCTTGTCTGATAAGCAGCGCCGTGACATTCTGGTAATGCTTAAAGATGGTAAAATGAGTGCCGGAGAAATTGCTGAGAAATTAGATATCTCGCCTGCCGCACTTTCTTATCATTTAAAATTATTAAAAAATGCCGACCTGATTATGGAATACAAAGACAAAAACTTTATTTATTATGAAATAAATACAAGTGTCTTTGAAGAACTAATCTTGTGGGTAAAACAGTTTGGAGGTAATAAAGATGAGTAAATTTCTTAAATCTAAGAAAATAATGTGGATAATTTCCATTATTCCACTAATTATAACCGGCATTGCAATACAGTTTATGCCTGATTCTGTACCTATGCACTATGATATGTCAGGTCAGATTGACAGATGGGGTTCTAAATACGAAAATATTATTTTTCCAATTTTTATTATTTTAATTACTCTCTTCTGGCAAATATTTATTCTTTATTATGAGAAAAAGGCTTTAACTGCTTCAACAGATAAAGAACGTAATGGAGCTGTATCTAATGCTAAATGCCTTACTATTGTTTCGATTTCGACTTCCATTGTTTTTGGAATAATGCAATGTTTTATTTTATTTGGCTCATATTTCGAAGCCACTAAAAATTCAACTCACGCTTCGGTTGATATTGCTAAAGTTTCATGTATATTATTAGGTGTACTTTATATCATCCTTGGAAATTATATGCCTAAAACAAAGAGAAATGGAACTATTGGTGTAAGAATTTCATGGAGTATGTATAATGATGTAACCTGGGCTAAATCTAATCACTTTGGAGGAATTGCACTCATTATCACCGGGCTATTGACGATTTTAACATCTATTTTTATAAATGGAAATCTCTCTACTATATTAATGCTTGCTTATCTAATTGTGTCCGTTATAATTATTTTAATTTATTCTTATAAAGTGTATAAGTTAGAACATAAGCAAAATAATTCTTTATTCTAAAAAATATATATGTTAATATTCTAACAAATAATAATTATATTATTTCTAAAAATTATTAAATACTACATACTATTATAAATAGTATAATTATCCACAGATATGAAGTCTGTCGACAAAATTTTCTATATAATAGAATGTACAAAAAGAACAAGGAGATACAAGATGAGAAAAAAAATAGTAGTAGCTTTATGCGTAAGTGTACTTAGTGCAACACTTTTTATGACAGGTTGTTCATCAAAAGATAAGAAGAACGACTCAGATAAGAAAACAGAATCTGTAAAAACAGATGAATCTAAAACAGAAGAAAAAACTTCTGAGACAGAAACTGAAACTACTAAAGATGCTTCAAATGAGTCAACAGAAACTACTAAATCTAGTGAAGACTCTCAGGAAAGCACAACACAGAATCAGTCAGACAATATTGTTGGTGATTGGGTACTTGATCCAGATTCAACAGATGCAAATAACCAAAATCCGGTTGCTACACAGTTTGGTACTGGAATACAGATGGGTGCTGGTCTTACTTTTAATGCTGATGGTACATTTTCATGGTATATAGGTATAGGAAATGGTGGCGATGGTACTTATGTAAATGAAAATGGAAAAATAGCTGGAAAATATACAAAGGATCTTGATGGTAGCCAGCAGGAAATAACCATGAATATTTCAGATGATGAAATAATTATGAATATGTATGGCGATGACTCATATTTTCTTTATTGGAAAAGAAAATAAATAAAAACATAAATAAAATTTATATAATAAATGAAATATTCTTATTTTATAAACATAATTAAATAAACTTAAAATATTAGACTTTTTAAGCGTGGCAGTATATATGTTGCCACGCTATTTTTATTATGCTGATAATTATCCACTACTCTATCTCTTTTTCCTATATTTATCCTCAACTTTTGTATATACACCCATAATCACAATAATCAGAATCATCATTCCATGTACTGGTCAAGCTTTTTTGTAACACATTGTTCGATAAATAACTAACTGTAACGAGCCTCCATAGGTGTTAAATAATTATTGTATGAATGAGGTCGAACATAATTGTACCAGTTGATATATTTCAT
>Ga0256404_1003769_pt1 | contig 30044 bp, 33 predicted proteins | sample RumenRJG_01DNA_FD_185990 | JGI IMG/M metagenome (GOLD analysis project Ga0256404, IMG submission 185990) | Bovine rumen microbial communities from Lethbridge, Alberta, Canada - RJG_01 | ecosystem: Host-associated > Mammals > Digestive system > Stomach > Rumen | place: Canada: Alberta | collected...
CTCCGGTTTGTAATTGTTTTTCAACAACTCAATTATACCAAAACCATTGGTTTCATGCTATTTTTATGCCAGTTATTATTGAATTTTCAAGGTGCATAGGCACATTTTAATGTGCGAAGTTTGAGTTATAAAGTATAACGCATCATAACGCAACAAAATAACGCATCATATTTGTCCTTATAATCAAGCCATTGTTATAGTTTCCAGCGGCCCCTTTAATCTGTGTTTTTAGCATTGGGATACAATCTTCCCATCTTGGCATCATCATAATGATAATCCATATAATGCCTCAAACCATTATTAGCTGGTACTCCCTTTGATCTTTCGTCATAACGAATAAGAGCGCAACAAGTAACCAATACATTAAAAGACATAAATACAATGCCTAGCCATGTTACAATTTTTCCAACCTTTACCGGCATTTTTTCAATTCCAGCAGATAATTTCTTATATAACACCTTAAACCAAACAACCGCAGCAATTCCCCAAAAAAAACAATATAACAGATTAATTCTTCCACCTAAATTAAATGGTATTGCACTATAATCCCAAAATACCTTTCCAAAAACAATTTCCGTAAACACACTGCACAAATACTCAAATCCACCGCCAAGCGCTGTCCCCATTATAAAAAGATAGCTATCACTCTTATCTTTATATTTATACAAAAGCACAGTAGCCCCCGCTACACCAAGCCCCCAAACCAGGCTAAACGGTCCAAAAACGACACTACTCCTGCTCATCCATACTCCTACTGTAATTCTACAAAATATAGTTTCCACAATATCCCCCAAAAAGGCACCAACAAAAAACAATAGCACTACTTTATAAAAACAACAGCCTGAGGCAAAAACATTATAATCTCTTTTTTCTTCTGTTACTTTTTCCGTCTTTGGATACGCCCGATTCAAACGATGTTTGACATGTAATATGATCCATCTTCTTAAATTTAAACTGACTTTCCAAAATTTATTATTAACCTTTTTTATTTTGCTTATATCTTTTGACTTTCCCTTAATAATAAGGATTGATAAAACCATATCTACGATAAGAAGGCCTAACAAGATTGATAGTATAAGCTCTATTAAAGTCTTTGGTAACAAACGATATACGGCAAAAAGAAGCGGATTTAAATAACTAACCCCTAAATACCCTAAAACGCCCCAAAAAGCTGACATAGAAAGGCACACATACCCACCAATATTAAATTTTTTATTGGAATAATTCCACCATCTTTCATGGTACATCCGTTCAATGAGCCATCCTCCAATCCACTCCGCTACGGAAGCATAAATGGAAGAAAATAAAAAAAGCCAAATCCCTGTCAGTTCTCTCAATGTAATAGACATAATACTCGCTGCCACTCCATATAATACGCAGTACGGACCATTAATTAATCCTCTGTTGGCTATTTTTCTTTGCCTTATTGTTGCAAATACTGTTTCAATGATCCAGCCAATAAAGGAATACACTAAAAACACTAATAACAATTCGTAAATCGACATACTCGTTCTCCTCGTTTGTATTTTATTTTATTTTTCTGTTCGTCTCACAGTATTCCTATTATACCATAACAATATAAATAAAACAGTCCTAACAATGGCATTTATTTATATCAGGTGTAACAGTTCAGCCGGGTACATTCATAAAGAACAAAGTGGACAAGTTCACATCCCACAGAGTATTTTCTCTATAGAGCGCATTTTTCTATAGAGTAAAAAGTGATATTCTGCTAACACTATAAGTATTCGGAAAATGTGGTTCGCATCTTTCCAGTTAAAACTATATTTTAAGGAGGTATCATTATGTCAATGATTAACAAAGAAATAAACGAATTTTGTGTACAGGCATATCAGGATAATGCATTTAAAACGATAACTAAAGCAGATATATTAGGAAAATGGAATGTATTTTTCTTTTATCCGGCAGACTTTACATTTGTTTGCCCAACAGAATTAGAAGATTTGCAAAATAAATATGCCGATTTTAAAAGGGCTGGATGTGAAATATATTCGGTATCTACCGATACTCATTTTACGCACAAAGCATGGCATGATTCTTCTGAACGTATCGGAAAAATTACCTATCCTATGTTAGCCGATCCTACACATACACTATGTTATGATTTTGAGGTGCTGATTGAAGAAGATGGTCTTGCTGAACGTGGAAGTTTCATCGTAAATCCAGCAGGTAAAATCGTTGTCTACGAAGTAAATGCCGGAAATATTGGACGTAATGCGGATGAGCTATTCCGCCGCCTACAGGCATGTCAATTCGTTGCTGAACATGGAGATGAGGTTTGCCCTGCGAAATGGCAGCCTGGCACAGAAACATTAAAACCAAGCCTCGACCTGGTAGGAGTATTATAATGGGGGCGTCAGATAAACAAGAACGCTTTTATGATGTGATAATCGTGGGTGGCGGTCCAGCTGGACTTTCTGCTGCCATTTACCTTGCTCGTGCCTGCTATCGCGTTCTTGTAATCGAAAAAGAGCAATTCGGCGGACAGATTACCATTACCTCAGAAGTGGTTAATTATCCTGGAATTGCTTTGACAGACGGCAAAACCCTGACAGAAACCATGCGTCTGCAAGCCCAAAAATTTGGTGCTTCCTTTTTATTAGCAGAAGTTACTGCATTGGAACTAAAAAAAGAAATAAAAACAATCACCACCACTCAAGGAGATTACACTTGCTTTGGTGTCCTGTTAGCCACAGGCGCACACCCACGTAGGGTTGGATTTAAGGGAGAGAAAGATTGGCGTGGACATGGCGTTGCCTATTGTGCCACCTGTGATGGTGAATTTTTTACAGGAAAAGAACTATTTGTGATTGGTGGTGGATTTTCAGCGGCACAAGAAAGCGTATTTCTTACAAAATATGCCAGTCACGTTACGATACTGATTCGGGGAGAGGATTTTAGCTGTGCAAAATCCACCGCAGATACCGCCAGAAATCATCCCAAAATCACCGTATTAACCAATACAGTTGTAGACTTTGTGGATGGTGACTCTGTCCTGCAAACCATTCAGTATCATAATACGAAAACTGGTGAGGTTATGAAACGCGAAACGGATGCAGCAAATTTCTTCGGTGTTTTTGTTTTTGCAGGCTATGCTCCTGCAACAGAATTATTCTCTGAAGAAATTGATTTAGATGAAAATGGATACATTTTGACAGATCGTTCTCAGCAAACAAACTTACCCGGAGTTTATGCGGCTGGAGATGTGTGTCAAAAAAGTCTGCGACAGGTAATTACTGCTGTTGGGGATGGTGCGACTGCTGCCACAGAATTAGAAAAATATGCAACAGAAATGACAAAAAAAACCGGTCTAAAACCAAATACAAAAGAGCAAAATGCAAAAAAAGATAGCAAACTGTCTTCAAATGCAACCTCGAATCAATCAGAAACGGTCCAGAAAAATACTTCTATTTTTTCTGGGGATGTTTTAGCACAACTAGATTCTGTATTTACTAAAATGGAACAAACTTTATTGTTGGAATTGCATCTGGATGACAAACCAATTTCAAAAGAATTGCAGCAGTTTATTACTGCTCTGACAAAACAAACAGACAAATTAAAACTAACGCTTTCAAGCATCTCCGTAAATACCAATGAAACACCTTGTGTTCGTATTTTAAGAGAAGATGGCACCGATTCAGGCATTGCTTTTCACGGAGTACCTGGTGGACACGAATTTAATTCCTTTATCCTTGGACTGTACAATGTAGCCGGTCCTGGACAACCCCTTGATGAAACGCAACTAAAACAGATTCACTCTATTTCAACACGGAAAAAAATACAAATTTTAGTTACACTTTCCTGTTCTAAGTGTCCGGATTTAGTAATTGCTGCACAGCATATTGCAGCAAAAAATCCACTTGTAACTGTAGATATTTATGATGTTTTACAGTTTCCTACTCTTAAAGAAAAATATAATGTTATGGGCGTACCTTGCTTGATCCTAAACGAAACGCAGGTTTCCTTTGGTAAAAAAAATATGGAACAATTATTAGAATTACTCAAACTGTAAAAAACACACTTTGCGTGCCAGATGCGGTTTGCACGCTTTTGCAACAATCTTCCCTACACATTTTTGCACATCCAAGCAAAACATTTTTCTTCTATAGACCGCATTTTTCTAGAGAAGAATAAAGGCACTACATCATCTTGTAGTGCCTCTTTTTCTAATTAATGTACTCTCGGAATCTCCTTTGCATCCACTTTTGCGACTGTTTTTTGCAAAATCAGGCACAAAAGTGGATGCAAAGGAGACTCCGAGAGTACATATTATAATAAATGATAGTGTGGTATGATATCTTCATAAGTTCCATCTTTTTTACAAAAGCCTCCCGGTATTACACCTAATTTTGTAAAACCAAGCTTTTCATATAAATGTAATGCCGCCTGATTACTACTTACCACCGCATTAAATTGTAATATTCGAAATCCTAATTCCTTTGCTTTTTCCATGCTATGTTTAACCATGACCTCACCAATCTGTTTGCCTCGTACATCACTTCGAATTGCATAACTTGCATTGCAAATATGTCCACATCTGCCTACATTATTGGGATGCAAAATATAAACTCCCACAATTGTGCCACCTTCATCCACTGCAACTCCGGTAAAAGATTGAGATTGAAAAAATTCAAGACCTTCCAGTGCAAGTAATGTATTTTTCTGAGGAAATGCATTGCCCTCATCCACTACTTCATTCCAAATATCAATGACTTCTTCTATATCATCTGTTTTAAAACCACGAATTGAAACTACCATAATCATCCTCTTTTCTAAACTCCTGTTTCTGTCACTGCTCACATGTACTTACATTTTGTTTAAAATCTTAACATGTGGCTTTATAATAGAATAGTATTGCATACCTTTTTCTTTTCCATACTCTTTTTGTAAAGCCGAACGAAAAGAATTTAAATTTTTTCTCTTATCCTTGGCATTATATACAAAACTGGAAAAATTATTCGGATATTGTTCTTTTTGTTCACTGTGTTCAAAAACTAACTGACAATACACATTAAATTTTTCCTGCATCTTCAACTGCTTTTCTGTACAAAAATCTTTTAAATTTCCTTTTACCTGTTGATACACAGTCTTTCCATCATTTCCCAATAACATAGTTAATGCATTGTGAATTTCTCCACTATTATTTACCCCAAGACACGATACCAATTCCTTTAACAATTCTTCTTCACCAGGGACCTTTTCTGTCAATAGCTTATTTGTTACTTCCTTTTTACTTCCCCTTGTGGTGTTTCTTTTGTTTTTTTCTGCTTTTGCCTTCTTTTCCTCTTTAATAGTGTCTTCTATACTTTCATATGGATTCGTAAACTCAATTTTAGTTTCCTCTTCTTTTTCCCCTTTTTTCACAATATGACTTTCCACTAAAATCGCTTCCATTTGCTCTTTTGCACCATCTTTGGAAACATTTTTTATTTCTTCTGCAGCTTCTGTGGCACATTTTTTCATACCTTCATCTAATGGAGGCTCGGTAATTGTTTTTTCTGCAATTTTGTCTTTCCTTTTCACTTCTTCTAAAACTATTTGTTCCGTTTGTATTCCTGCACGCTGTTTTTCTTCATCCACACATTTTTGGTTGTACAAATTTTGACAATATTTTGCATTATACCTTCTTACACATTTTTCTTTACTTTTCCAATATTGCACAACTGCATCAAAACCAGTATCATTTGTAACCATAATATATTCTGTTTTTTGTTTTTCACATCCAATTCGGTAACCAAGCTCTGTAACAAGTTGAAAATCCAATGCATTCTTTCCTTCCACACATTTTACAAAGTTAATTTCTCTCCCATCGGCAAGTAATTTACGAATCGTATCATATCCCATATGTGGTGATTTCTGTGTGTAAAATACAATAATCTCATCCTCTGTTCTAGCCAATGCCAAAACATGTGTCACCCACAAATCACCCACATTTTCACTATCAACCAAATATATTTTTCTTAAATTTGTCTCTTCCATATTTTTACCCCCGTTTAGAAAACATTCTGTTTTCTAACAGCAGATACCTTACCGATACATACTCGTATCACACACAGGTATCTACCAAACAATCCTTTCTTAAATATAATCACTTACAAAACTTTTCATTTCTTATATCTATCATAGCACATTCATCACCAATCTGCTACAACATCTTTTCCCTTTTCACTTCCTATTGCATGTTTCCAAAAAATACTTTATAATTTTTTTGTTACGGCTCGGAGCGTGCATATATACATTTTCCTCTGAGCTATAACGTTTCATGTGCAAAGTTCTTTGTGCATGACCTATTTTGCACAACAACTATGCAACACTAATTTAGAAAGGAATAATAGTATGAGAAAAAAATTATTAGCAAGTCTCTGTATGGCTGCATGTCTGGCAATTCCATTTTCCTACGCAGCACCACAAAAAACAGTAGCCGCAACAGCAAACACAATACACGCTATGGAAACTACAGAAAATATAACCATTCCCGTATACCATAGTCTAAACAATCTAGAACCTCAAAAAACAGGAATCTACACCCTTTCCTCAAATGAAACGAAAAACTTTCAGGTAACCTTAAATAAAACGGCATCTGTTTCCGTTTTATTTAATAGCAGTACATTTACAAATGGTTCTATTTTTGTTTCCGTATTAAATAGTTCTGGTACTACTGTAGATAGGTTTTCAGTATCTAGTTCTTCTAATTCCTATACGGAAGTCAGAAATATAAGCACCGTCTTATCCGCTGGCACCTACACACTTTCTGTCAAAGGTTCTTATGCCCTTAGTAGCAGTGTTACTTTCCAGGCAAGTCTTTTTGGAATCACTGCTTCCCAAACAGATACTATCAATATTTCTGAGCAAAAAATCCATTATACCGCTTTAAACAAAGTATCCTATCATAAAATTAAAATAAACAAAAACGGTTTACTTAAGTTAAACTGCTTTTCTTTCTATAATTCTGACTTTGAAAAGTTTTTAAAAGGTAGCACTCCTACTACATCCGGTACAAAAGTAACTTTATGTAATTCTAAAAAGAAAGCCCTCTCTTCTTATAGTTATGCAAAAACAAAAAGCCCTGCAAAATACGCAGTTAAAAAAGGAACATACTATATTAAAGTTTACGGTTTTGGTGCATATGATATTATCAAACCTACTTTTACTACTGCCAATGTAGGTACAAAAAGTAAGAAAAAAGCGGTAACGATTACCAAAACCTATAAAAATTATATCAGTCCGATAAAAACAAGTAAATCCGCAGCAACCAAATGGTTTAAAATCAAAGTACCAAAAGCTAAAAAAATAAGTCTTTTTGCAAAATACCAGGGCAGCGGTAGTATAACAGTCGAAGTCTTCAAAGGCAATAAAAGTTGCGGCCGTAGTAGTGTCTACAACGGAGGCGTGAAAAAATTCACAATGACAAACTTTATTTCCCGAAAAGAAATCAAATGGACGAAAGGTACCTATTATGTAAAAGTGTCCAAATACAAAAAAGACTATCAAGGAATGTACAGTCTAAAAATTAAATAAACGATTCTTCTACACCAGATACCAACAAGCTGTTCATTCTAAAAAGACGTTTCTACCACTTTCACTATACGATTAGAAACGTCTTTTTCACTTTTGCACTACATTCCTATTATAAACTATCAAAATGTACCGTTTGGTTATTCACTTGTCTTCCTTCAATGATACTCTCGGAACAGTAACAGATATTTTACTCCTTTTGTAATGGTACACAAATACGAATTCTGCTACCTATTTCTGATCGAGACAGTATTTCAAAATGTCCCCCATGTCTTTCTACAATCCATTTTGCAATAGACAATCCTAAACCAGTTCCTTTATATTTTCTTGCATCGTCTGCTCGATAAAATCGTTCAAACATATGCTTCAAATCTTCTGTTTTCATTCCAATTCCACTATCCTGCACCTGCAAATACGCTTCTCCCTGCTCTGTTCTACCTACCGACAAGATAATTTCCTCCTGCTCTTTCGTATATTTTGCTGCGTTATCTACTAAAATACGAACTGCCTGTTTTAACATTCCACTATCCGCCATAACCATAATGGGACTTTCTTCTGACCGAAAACGATATACATGTTTTTCATCAATCAAAAGCGATTCTTCATAAATTTCCTGCATACACTCTTTTAAAGAAATTTTCTTTAATTCTAACTGTGTTTTTCCGCTGTCTCCCCGTGCTAAAAACAACAGTTGTTCTACTAAATGTTTCATGTGACCGGATTCTCTTTGCAAAGCAGCAATGGATTCCTCCAATACCTTCTCATCCTCAGTTCCCCATCTAGCTAACATATTTACATACCCCTCAATTACTGCAATTGGTGTACGAAGTTCATGCGAGGCATCATTTACAAAGCGGGCTTGTTGCCTATTTACTTCACGCATTCGATATAGTAAATTATTCATAGCAGCCTCAATTCCTTGTAAATCCTTATCTCCAAAAGAAATCTCCTCTTCCGGCTGTAATTTTGAAATAGCATCTTCTATCAGATGATATTTTTCACCAGTAAACTCCTTACGACTCAATTCATCTGCTTTCAATGCAATATCATTAATGGGATGTAGAATTGTCCTAATTTTTTTCCCTTCTTGCCCAAAAGAAGTAAACAGAGATATAAACTGCAAAAGAAGGATAATTCCGATACAAATTCCCAAAACACATAAAAAATAATACAATGGAAGTTCTAACAATCTTTCTCCCTGCTTATTTTCTACAATATAACACCACTTTTGAATATTATTTAGGTGTATCACTTTTCGATGATTCGAAACAGAAATCGTACCAATCTGAACAAATTCCCATTCTAGCAACCAGCCAACCGCAAGTAAACAGCTAATAAGGAAATCGGCACTTATATAATACATAAGTTTTTTTCGAACCATGTACCACTGCAATTTTCGTACAATAGAAGTCATTTTCTTTGTTTGCGTATTTCCTCTTTTTTTCTCCTTACCCATACCTACACCTCACCGATCTATTGGGTTACCAAAAGATAACTAAACTTTAATCACATAGCCTACTCCACGAACTGTTTGAATCATTTTCACACCATATACTTCATCAATTTTTGAGCGAAGGTAACGGATATATACATCCACTACATTTGTTTCGCCAACGTAATGATATCCACATACCCGTTCTAAAAGTGTTTCTCTTGTCAACACAATATCCACATTCTCTAACAATGTCTGGAGCATTAAAAATTCGCGGTTGGTAAGTATGATTTCATCCGTACCATACCATACTCGGTGTTTTTGTTTACAAAGCTTTAATTTCCCCCAGGATAATTCTCCCTCTATATTTGTCTCTGTGTTTTCTGCGTTATTCCGTTTTCCATGTAATTTTAATGCCACCCGGATTCTTGCAAGCAATTCCTCTATGGCAAAGGGTTTTGTAACATAATCTACTGCACCTGCATCCAATCCGGCAACTTTGTCCATTACCGCATCTCTGGCTGTCAGTAAAATAATTGGTACATTTTTTTCCATCTGAAGCCTTCTCATAACTTCCAATCCATTTAGACCAGGAAGCATAATATCTAACAAAATCAAATCCAACTCCTGTTCTAATGCACATTCCAAACCATCTCTACCATTATCCCTTCTGAGAATTTCATAACCCTCGTGAGATAATTCCAATTCAATAAAACGAGCCAACCCTTCGTCGTCTTCCACAATCAATATCCTACTTGCCATATTTATTACTCCTTTTTCTAAAGATACTTTATCTAAATATACCGATCCAATCGGCATTGCTCTTTCACCTCATTACCTAACAAAGTAATTGCTTGTTGTGGACAATGACTGACACAACGATAACACATGGTACATCTTTTCCCTGCTACCGCTTTTCCATTTTGTAACAAAATATTTTTCATCGGACACAGAGAAACACACATACCACATCCAATGCAATTCTCATGTATTTTTAGTTTATCTGTATAACCTGCAGTCTTTGTATAAAACCAAAAACGCTGTCCGAAAAGTCCTAAAATATGCGAAACAAAATGCAGCCCATTTTTAGGATACCTCCCATCCTTTATTTGACAAGTCACCGAATCTATTTTTCTATTCGCTTCCATAACAATCCTTTTGTTTTGTTCCAAACTCTTTTTCAAAAGCTTACTATCACAAACAGAATCAGGCATCCTTATGTGTAAACCTCCAAGGATTTCTGCCCCATATCTTTTTAATAATCTTGCACTGCAGCCAGCACCATCACCGCTAAATGCCCCCATTGTTGCAACACATAATACCTTTTTACCTTTCCACAATATTTGATTGCTTTTGATAAATTCCCGCACGATATATGGGATATTAGAAAATTGTATGGGATATCCCAAAATAATTTTATCATTTTTCTGTATTAATGCAGCTATATTTTTTTGCTCTAAGGGAACGATATCAGCCGACGCATCCAACTGCTTTGTTAGTCTCTTAATGCAATATTTTGTATTCCCCGTCCCACTAAAATATATTCCTATCAATTTTTCTCATCCCTACCTTTTTTGCTTCAATAAAATGTAACATTGTATCCTATAACTTTTCATATTCATCCTTCACTTTATCTGCAAAAGCACTGGCTTTTTCCATTGCCTCATTTGCTTTTCCTAAATTATTTTTCCCACGGAAAAAAAAATGGCAATTGAAAAACAGTGCAATAAGCATAACGGGAAGTACAACTTGCCACGCAAATAATAATACAACTACAAAAATCCAAACCGGTACATTAATAATCTCTTTCTCCCGTTTTTTCACTATAAAATTATTTTCATTTCCAATTTTCCATAGTTTTTTGAAGAAACGGGCCATTTTTTTTCCAAAACTTTCTTCCTCTTCATATTGATTTTGTTTTATCACCTCTTCTACGGAAAACATTTGTTTTTCTTCTTCTGTATGTGTAGAATAGCTTTCCTGTTCTGGCGCTGGTATTTTCCCCTGTTTTTCTAAATAAACCATGGCATCTAATAAATCCCAATTATTTGCCTCTAATGCTTCTTTTGCTTCTTCATAACTAACACCTGCTCTTTTTCTTAATTTTTCTACTTTTTCCAATTGTTCCATACTTCTCACCTTATTCCTTTCTTTTTTTGTCCTCGTTATGAAACGATGCACTGCCTTGGATGTGTAACTACTCAAATTCGTAGTTACACTGATGCTTTCCGTACATTGCATATTTCTTATTTACAAGAACTACTATAACAAGGTTTTCTTAAAAGTACTTTTAAGAAAGATTAAGTTTAGATTAATAATAGCATACTCTCCCTAAAAAAGCAGTAATGCTTTTATTTGCAATTTTTTCCGATTTGCTATAAAATAAACATGTTTATTACGCTGGCATTAAAAATAGAAAAATAGCTTACCAAAGCATAGTCACGTAATAACGCCTTAATACTAAAAAAATTCATGAAAAATTAAATAGGAGGCTTTTTTATGAAAAAAAATTTGCCTGTTCTTATCCACTTGAATATGGCACTGATTGGCGGTTTTGCTGGTGGTTTTGCCATTCTCAACCACAATGATCTGTTTGGCTCTGCCCAAACTGCAAATATGATTTCTTTGGCTCTTGATTTTGGTGGTCGTAACGACAATTTATGGTTTTATCGTCTACTGGGCGTCTTTATTTATATTGCTGGATTAGCTTCTACTGTATTAATTCCAAAAATATTTTCCAATTATCACTTAAAAATAATCAGCATTTTAGTAGATATTGCCGCATTTATTATCGTTGCGTTTCTGCCAGAAGATACAAATATTCTACTCTCTCTCTACCCTCTATTTTTTGCTATGGCAATGCAATGGTGTAGTTTTTCCGGAGCAGAAGGATATAATAGCGCAACCATTTTTTCTACGAATAATTTACGACAATGTGTTACATCTTTTACCGAATACTTTTATAGTAAAGATCAAAAAGCGTTACACAAAGGTATTTTTTATGGAAGAGTTTTATTATCCTTTCATATCGGCGTAGTCATCTCCTGTATTGCCAGTTTTTCCTTTCAATCAATGGGAGCTTTGATCGGCATTCTTCCTACCCTTCCAGCTCTTGGCATTGTTTGGTTGGAAGAACATAAACGTGCAAATTTAAAGGAACTCATGACCGAAAAAGCAAAATCGGCTTAAATAGGACTTAGTGTTCCCTCTAAAATTAGAACCAACGATTGTCACAATTGAACTTAGCCTGCTAGCAATCACATGCAATTTGCTCAATTATTTCTGCCCGGCTAAACTGTTACAAAAATATATACATTTTTTTACATTTTAATTGCATTTTTTAGGTTTGTTTATTATAATAGATACGTTACTTTAAAAATATAAATATTCCAAAAAGGAGAATACCAATTATGAAAAAAAGACTATTCGCTCTATTGTGCATGATCACAGTTGTAGCAAGTATGGTAACAGGCTGTGTCACTTCATTTGATGCTGCTGGTTATGTAAAGGGATACTTAGACTCTACAATGAAAGCAGATTTTGATGAATATGCAAAGCTTTGCGATTCCAATGTTTCTGAAGTAGAAAAAGTATACAATGAAGGAATTGATAAAAATGTTTCTTCTATGCTAACCGGAATTACTGTAAACGCTGAAACAAAGGAAAGTATTCGCCAAGCCCTTGTAGCAGTATTTAAAAATGCAAAATACTCTGTAGGAAAAGCTAGCAAAACAGATAACGGATTTGAAGTTCCTGTAGAAATAACACCTTTACATCTTGGATTAACAACAGAAAAATGTACCGAAATTGCCAAAGATACTTTAAAGAAATTTCAGAAAAAGAATCCAAAGGCAACCGATACTACACAGTATTACATTATGTATGGTGATGCACTTGCATCTTATTTAAACGATTTAGCGAAGAAACCTGTTTATGGTGAAAAAACTACTGTAACAGCAAAAGTAGTAAAATCAGGTAAAAAATACATTTTAGATACAACCTCACAAAACGAATTAACAACAACATTGATTAAAGCAACAGAAAAATAAAATGCTTTATAAGTAAAAAAAGCACAGCATCCTAAATTTTGGATGTATGTGCTTTAATAAGTAGTCTCGTCAATCTTCTTATATTCTTTTGCAGTTCCTTCAAACTTTACTACATCCTCCAAATAGGTATTTGCTCCATCCTTCTCCAACGTTTTTGTAAGATCCGAAGAAGTAGAAATTCGGATTTTTGCCTGCTTATCATTTTTTGAATACCATGCAAAATTCATCTTTGTCTCATTTTCTCCTGGAGATAACGCAATCTTTTCATAATCATTCTTTTCCTGTTCCCATTTTACTTTCCAGTTTTTCCACTCTTTGGAAACTGCTGTCTTTGCAGAATTATCATTCCAATGTTCTGTGGCTGCAAAACTCGTAACCGCCATGGTTCCTACTAGACAGACCGCCGTTGCAGATAAAATTAGTTTTTTTGTTCTTCTCATAATCATTCCTCCATGTTTTCCTTACAACTCTGTAAACCATTTTTGAAAACAGATTGCTGTGAGCTTGTAATCATTCTTACAAGCTTCATCATAACATGGGGTTGTAAATACCAAATTGTATTTATGAAAAACTTGTGTAAAACTTAACTATGCAAAATCTATTCGAACAAAAAACTACAATCAAATACTTTCTTCTATTATTATTCTTCTATTATTCTTCCTTTAAATCACGATAATCATTTCGAGCAAAACGATGATAAGTAATGCCAAAGTCATCCTCTTCCAGACAATATACATAAGGGTCCACTCTGGAATCTGCAAAATAAAGAACCGTTCCCAAGCCGTCCTGTTCTTTATCTACGATATAGGTTGTTCCCTCCTTTTTTGCATACTCCTCGAAAAGATGTACCATCGCCTCCATTTTTTGTTTTTTTAGTGCTTCTAAAAAGAGTTTTAAAAATTCTGGTTCCTCTACAAATTGCTCCACATACTGACAGCCTTCTTTTCCTATTTCAATACATAATCTGTCACCTGCTGCCGTGGTAGTAATGTCCCCAAGAAATGCTGCCTTATTTTGCAAATACTCTGTTACAGCTTTTACAAGTTTATCTATCTCTATGGTATCCTCGACTTCTAAAAATTCACATAATGATTTTTTCGGATAATATAAACGAATGTCCTGATCAAGACTTCCTATTTTTAATTGCCACTCTTTCATCGTATCTAGCACATGCTTCTCTAATGTAAGTTTGATTTGATTTGTCTCTTTCATTATAATCCTCCTGCCTTTTTTCTTCAGTTTACACTAACGGACTTTATAAGTAAAGCATACGACATAGTTCTTTGTTGTAGCATTTTCCCATCCTGTTATGTTTCAGAAACAATATCATCTGACCTTATCATTTTCTTTTGAATAAGGTCAGTTTTATAATACCAGTTTTATCTGACATTATAAATCTGTTTGAATCTGATTATTTACCAGTTTAAGGCTGTACTTTATGATAGGAAGGAATATTTAAAAGATATAGGAAAAAATAACAAAAGAAATGAGGAAAATCACATGGAAACAAAAACAGCAACGAAAGCAAAAATCACAACCAAAGAGTTAGTTATTACGGCTCTGTTTATTGCATTAACTTATGTCTTTACTGCATTTAGTAATGTCAAATTACCAATTGCCGCAAATGGTGGATTGATCCATCTTGGTAATATTCCATTGTTCATAGGTGCTATTCTTTTTGGTAAAAGAACAGGTTGTCTTGCAGGTGGTATTGGAATGGGCTTATTCGATCTTTTATCTGGTTGGACTGCATGGGCTCCATTTACACTGATTATTGTTGGCCTTATGGGATATGTAGTAGGTGCGATTACAGAAAACCGTAAAAAATATGGCTGGTATATATTAGCACTTGTAGCTGCCTGTGCAATCAAAGTTGTTGGTTATTATATTGCAGAAATTATCTTATACGGAAACTTCTTAGCACCAGTAAGTTCTATTCCTGGAAACTTGCTTCAAATCGGAGTTGCCGCAGTTGTTACACTAATTATCATTGAACCTTTAAGACTTGCTGCTGAACGTATTTAACACGATCAAGCAAGACCCCCACTTCTATTGCACAGGGCAATAAATGGCGGGTGGGGACTTGCTTGTATCAGGAGGGGTACAAGCCCCTTCTGATATGCTGCACTAGCAACGAATATCCGCTTAACAACGAAAAATGGAGGAATCATTATGTACGAAATCATGACACCTGGACCTACACAGGTCGCAGAAAATGTAAGACTGGCAAGAAGTGAAGCTTGTACAAACCCTGATTTGGACAAGGAATTTTATGACTTTTATCGTAATACATGCAAACTTTTCAGCAAACTCGTAAAAACAGAAAATGAAACGTTAATCTTAGGTGGCGAAGGTATTCTAGGTCTAGAAGCTGCCTGCGCATCCCTGACAGAGACGGGTGATCGTGTACTGGTTTTGGATAACGGCGTATTTGGAAAAGGATTCAAAGATTTTGTAACTATGTATGGTGGAACTCCTGTTTTGTATACAACAGACTATCACCTTCCAATCGATGTGGATGCGTTAGACCAATATTTGCAAAAGGATTCAAATTTCAAATATGCCACTGTAGTACACTGTGACACACCAAGTGGTATGTGTAACCCAATCAAAGAGATTTGCAATTTACTGAAATCCTACGGTATTCTTACTGTTGTTGATTCTGTTTCTGCCATGTTTGGTGAAGAAATGGATGTAGATGCATTCCAGATTGATATTTTATTGGGTGGTTCACAGAAGGTTATCTCTGCACCTCCAGGACTTACACTTGTAACCATGAGTGAGGATGCAAAGGCAGCAATGAAAAATCGCAAAACTCCAATTGCTTCTTTTTATGCCAACCTTCTTACTTTTGAAAACTACTATGAAAATCAATGGTTTCCATATACAATGCCAATCAGCGACATAAAAGGACTGGCACAGGCATTAAAAAATATTGAACAGGATACGGATATTGTAGCTCGCCATCAAAACATTTCAAAACGTGTACGCTACGCTGTACAAAAATGTGGGTTAGAGCTTTATCAAAAAGATGGCTTTTGCGGAACCGTAACCGTAATTAAAGTACCAGGTCAGGTAACCGCATCCGCTATTTTAGAGAAAATGCGCTTAGAACATCAGATTATGATTGCTGGTTCTTTTGATGTAATGGAAGGCCAGGTTCTTCGTATTGGACATATGGGAGAAAATTGTCGGGAAGATAAAGTAAGACGTACACTACACGCCTTGCAGCTTGTATTAACAGAATTAGGCGTAACACTTTCGGATGATTTAGAAACATGTTTCATGGAAAAGCAGTAAATGTAACAGGCGTGTCGCAAAACGGACACGCCTGTTTTATCATTACCACCCTAAATCCATGAGCCAAGTATTTAATCTTCTCTCTTTGTCTAATTCCTGCAATCCTTTCTCCTCTGGTGCCAGATATTCCCCTTTTATGGTTCCATCCACAATATATAACACTCTTTTACATTTTGCTGCCACCTTAACATCATGTGTAACCATCATAATGGTAGTACCTTCTTGATTCAATCGAACCAATTCCTCCATCACTTCCGCAGAAGCCATTCGATTCAAAGCCCCTGTTGGTTCATCCGCAAATAGTAATTTCGGATCATTCATCATACTTCTGCATATACAAGCTCTTTGCAACTGTCCACCTGATACTTCATTAATGTCATTCTCTGCAACCTCTATAATAGACAATTTCCGCATCAGTTCTTCTGCTCTTTGTATCTTTTCTTTTCTACTTTCGTTTCTCTTTTTGCTTTCTATAGCAGGCAAAACGATATTATCTAAGATTGTTAAATTTTTCATCATATACATCTGCTGAAAAATGAACCCCATATCGTCTAATCTGACATTTGCCAGCTCATTTGCTGTTAATTTTGTTATATCTTTTCCATCAAATATAACTGTCCCACTTGTAGGTACATCCATTCCCGATACGGCATATAGCAACGTAGATTTACCAGAACCAGAGGGTCCCATGATTGCTACCATGTCTCCTTCTTTTACTTGAAAGCATATATTTCTTAATACATTGTTCTGTCGTTTGTCTACTATATAAGTCTTACATAAATCCTTTACATCTAATATTACATTTTCCATTTTATTCTCTCCTATCTATTCAACATTCACAAGCTCTCTACTACTGATTTTCTTTGTAAAAAGTGCAGCAATTGATGCTGAAATACCTGTAATCAACAAAACAATTCCAGGATATAACACTACTAACGAAAAAGGATTAAAATAATATTCCACATTTTCTGCTCCCATCATATGCCAGATTGGATTACACCACAATTTTGTGACTGGTACTGTCAAAATAATCGCAGCTACTTCTGCTATTATCCCCACAAGCATAAATCGCTTAATCTGCCACTTAACAATGACACGATCTTTAAAACCAATGGATTTTAAGAATGCAATCTGCCCTGCTTCATCTGCTATAAATGTTCTTTCCATTAGTACCGTTACTAAAATAACTACAAGACAGGTAATGCACAAAAGAAGTTTACTTACGGCCTCCATTGTTCCTACCACCCCGATACAATCAGAGCAATATTGTTCCGCATTCAGCACATCCTCCACATCATACATCTTTTTTATCTTCTCTATCCTACTTGCAATCTCTTTTTTATTTGGATGATCCGCAAAATCAATTTGAAATGCCATCATTGCACTGGAATACTTCATAGACGTTGGTGCATCCTGATGAAGCCTTATCACCTTTCCTAATTGATTTAAGGTCTGAAAATATCCTACCACTATACACTCTCTTTTTTCTGTTCCATAATCCATGGTTACCGTATCACCTATTTTCGCATGGATTTGCTTTGCAATCGTAGGCGTAATGGCGATTTCATCTGCGTTTTGTGGAGCAGAACCTTCTATGTATTCATAGTCCGTCGTTTTCGTCTTTTTATTTTGTTGACATGTTATACCCGTAAACACCTTTCCATTCGATTCAAAATTATATTTATACCAAACCTCCATGCTGACTTTTCCTGCCATCCCATGCTCCTTTAAGTCACTCTCAATCCTTTTTATCTCTTGCGCTAAACCAGTATCTCCTCCCCGACCTATAAAATCCATTTTCATTAACTTTGCATCTGTTATATAAACATCCGATTCCTTTCCAAACGTTGTAATAAGATTTTTACTTTTCATGGTATCTGTCACAAGCACAACTCCAAGTACAAAAATAGAACATAGAAAAAAGGATGCGATAATCGTAGCAAATCTTTTAGGTGAACTGCATATGTCATTCATTGCCATATACATAGAAACATTCGTATGTGTTTTTCGTAAAGAACATCCTCTTTTTTTCTTATACCGTTCTCCCGTCTGTCCATTTCGGATCGCATCTACCGGGGTAGCCTTTTTTACTCGCCCTGTGCATAGATAGGTAAATGCAACCATCAATAAAATAACAGCAATCGCACCTATCACATTTAACAGACTTCCCTTGTCATTTCCCAGTACCATTTTTTTCGAAACGGAACGAATCAACATATTTCCGAAAGGGAAACTAATCAGTAACCCTATACTTCCACCAACAACTGCCATAGCAAAATATTTGACTACATAAAGTCCCCTGATTTTTCTATCCTTAATACCAATTGCCTTCATCACACCAATTTCTCTAAATTCCTCATTAATGGAAAATGTTATGACAAATTTTAACAAAACAAACGATACAATGATCAAACATACACTTAATACCAATACAACCATGGCAACAATCATTTCCATTACATAACAAAGTTTTATGGTCGAACGTGTTCCATCAAATAATAGATTGGAAGCCCCTGATAATTCAGCTGAAAGAGCATCTACCTGATCCGAATCAATATAAAAAATGTAACCACTCTTCTCCGCCAGGCTTTTATCCTGCGCAAATATTTGATAATCTTCCTCGTTTAACAATAATCTGATATTTCCCATCATCTCTGACCCCAGTAAGGCATCTTTTATCTCACCAGCGATACGGAATGCTTTCGATGTATTTCCCAATGTAACCTGCATATTATCTCCGATTTTCAAACCATTCTTTTTCAAAAATCCAGCCGTTACATAAATATCTCCTTTCCTTACTTTCGTAAGTATACTGTTGTCTGTCTGAAAATATCGAATTCCTTTATTATCAATAGACTGCATCATCACTGCATTATTCTTCATATCAATATGTTTCTTATGCAGTGTTAAGTTATCCTTAGATGCCCAATATCCCTTCTCTACCCTATAACTTTTCACATTGGAGGATTGGTCTAATATTTTCCTCACACCTCCATCTCCCCCTTGAGTAATCACCATATAATCTCCAATTCCTGCTTTGTCCAAAAAATAATCGGTTCCATTCATAACCGTTATAACATTACTTAATCCACTGGATACAAAAGTTGCAGCAAGAATTGTAAATAGCAGCAAAATAATATTCATTGTCTTTTTTCGTTTTACATCTCGTTTTAAAATATCTAAATACATAGGTTTCCTCCTTTATTTTTCTATATACGCTCAGAGTCTCTTTGTTCCTATTTTGGCGAAATAATTTTTGTCAGACATGCACAAATTGGTGTGTATCTGCCGGAAAATCAGCCGCAAAGGTAGGTGAAAGGGAGATTCCAAGAGTACCTTTGTATCTCCACTATACCTTGGAAATTATTAATTAATCCTTAAACCGATTTTATTTTTTCCTCTATAACGAAAAAATGTAGTATGTTTGTTACCATACTACATTTTTCGCAACACAATCGTTATCAAAAACCTATCTTCTATTATCCGAGCAAATATTTCTCCATCCATCTTATGTAATATTTCTTTGCAGATGTAAAGACCAAGACCACTCCCTTTTACTTTTTCACTATTACTACCTCGATAGAAGGAATCAAATACATGCGTGATTTCGTCTTCTTTCAAACTACATCCTGTATTTTCCACCGTAATCAATTTACAGTTTTCTTCCTCCTGAAAGGAAATATGAATCTCCTTTCCATCCCCATATTTTATCGCATTTTCCATCACATTTTGCATGACTTCTACTGCTCGATTTACATCTCCATAAAGCAGACAGTCCTGGATTTTATCTACCAAAAACACAGTATGTAATTGTTCCGTTTTTTCCTTATAATACTTTGTTATGCTCCCTACTAGCGCAGATAAATAAAACTCCTGATTGCTAACTTTCAAATTTAAAAATTCTTCTCTGGATGCATCTGCTATTTCATTTATATATTTCTTAATCTCCTCCGCATTTTTTTCAATGCCAAAAACAGCCTCCTGTTTTTTCTCCTCGCTGTCATATAAATTCTGCGAAAGTGCCTTTGCATACAAATCAATAGCAGACAAGGGTGTTTTTATGTCATGGGATAAGGACAACAATAACGTCTTTTTCTCTCTTACAAGCTCCAATTCCCTTATTTTATCCTGCTCTAATTTTTCCCTGAGCATATCCAATCCCCAAAGAAATTGTCCAAAAAATTTACTTTTCTCCGCTTTTAATGGCATAGATAAATTTCCTTTTGTCAATTCAAAAACTAGATGATTCATGATATGAAAGGGTTGTATGATTTTTCTTCCAATCAGCCAAAGCATACAAATGCTCCCTAAAAAAATAATACCAGAAATCCAAGCATTCATCCGTATTCCTTTTGCACTATTTTTCACCTGATATTCAACTCGATATAGTCCTCCATTTATCTCCTCTACTGTATAGGCATTGCCGCAACGCTGTTTGGGATCAAATTTAGATATTGCCAAAATAGTTTTGTATTGTCCCAAATCTATCTCTTCTGCGTTTTTCCCCGCCTTCATTTCTTTCACGGCTCTTTGTATATCTACCCGATAACTTTTCTCCTGATTTTCTTTCCATGCTTTTCGAAGCATTCCATTACATCCGATAATCAGAATAATCTCCACCAAAAGAAAAACGATAACAAATTTTCTATAATTATTCAAACCGATATCCTACTCCCCATTCTGTAATAATGTGCTTTGGATGCTTTGAATCCAGCTCTATCTTTTGTCGTAACCATTTGATATGAACCGTCAATGTTTGCAACTCTGATTCGCTATCACTTCCCCATACAGAATTAAAAAGATATTCTTTCTTCAATGTAACTCCTTTATTTTCAATCAATAACTTTAATAATTCAAATTCTTTTATTGTAATAGCGACCTCTTTTTCGTCCACATACAGACGATGATTCACTATATCTAACTTTATATTTTCCTCCGTAATCTCATCCACCGCATATTTTCGCTTAAAAACACCTTTGATTTTGGCAAGTAATATATCAATATCATAAGGTTTTTCTATGTAATCATCCGCTCCCAAATTTAGCCCCTTCAGCTTATCCTCTTTCGCTGTCTTTGCACTGGCAATCAAGATATGTGCATTGGAACTTTCTCTTATTTTGCTGCAAACCGAAAAACCATCCATGCCTGGAAGCATAAGGTCCAAAATAATCAATTTCGCACCATACCGCTCAAACAACTCCAGTGCCTTTTCCCCATTTTCAGCAATGCTGACTACATAATTTTCCTTGCGAAGAAAATCACTTAAAAGAGTACCTATTTCCTTGTTATCCTCAACAATTATAATATCTAACATACTTTTTACCTGTAAACCTTCCATTTTTCCTAAAGAAGTTCCAGAGTGTTCCCAATTGTAAAATTAATTATCCCCTAGGGAACTTTGCCCTGAAATACAGAATTTTCCAGCAAACATTTTGTATATGAAATATCACTCTTAATATTCCATCACTACCTGTATTCCTCTCTAACACATTTTAACTAATAATGTACATACATTCTAGTCATTTCTGGCTCATCATCTCCCTGCACCATACATAAAAATTTCCAACCGTATCTTTCATAAAAACCTGTATGATCTGTAACAAGATACAATGGCGTTATTTCCTTATTTTTCATTTCATTTACAACCATATCAAGTAGCTTTCCTGCTATACCTTTACCGCGATGTTCTTCCTCTGTATATACGGCACATACATTGGGTGTAAGGTCTTTCCTGTCATGAAAGTCATTCTCAATAACACCCATCCCTGCAACTATTTTATCACCATATAAACATAAGAACCATCCATACTCTGTATCCTTGTTAAGATACGCTTCCATACATTCTAAGTAAGCTTCCTTTGGTATTCCCCATTTAGAGCTAAACCAACTAGCTGCTGCCTCTTTTAGCTCTGGTTGTTCCATCAATGTAATATATTTATAATTTTTCATTTTATTTCTTCCCCTATTTCAGCATTATTTTGTCTCAAAGGCAACATTGTTACCATACAGTTACCGCAACAGTTACACACTTTTACATTTCAAATCTTTGTATTAATCATTCAATTCCGATTTCCTTATACCTCGAATAATTCTCTTAATACTTTTTTCAGACAATGCATAATCATTAGCAAGTTCGTCTATACTTGCTCCTTCTTTATATTCAATATATATCTGAACATTTCTTTTATGCAAATATTCTTTTGTGTCTGTCTGGCTTCCCCATGACTTTTTACCAACGCTTGGTATATAGATTGCTTTTCCACTAACATATTGCTGAATAGTATCAATTAATTCCCTTGGCAGAACTTTTTCTGCATTTATATAGCTCATCTTATCCTCCTAAATTATATATTTCTAGGATTCATCTGAGCTTAACTTATCAATTTTTATCTAAGCTCAGACTACTGAACCATAACATATCTATTGCACATATATTCTTTCTCCTTATTATTTATTTTCTACTACTATATTTAACATATACTTTTCCCCAAAGCAAGTACCATCTTTAATTAGAAGCAAACTTGTTCCGCACAAAATTATACACCAAAAAACATCTATCCTAACCAAATTGGACGATACATACACGAACAGCCTATATTCAAACCATCAAGATTTCTACTCTCAACTTCTATCAGATTACTGTATTTTCATATTCATATGCTCTATTAAACAATTCTTACATAAGCAATCATCATGACAATCAATAAAATCACTACGCCCAAAACATTCATATTTTTGCAAATGGAGTTTGACCAAATAAATTCACATACTTAAAATTAGATACTATCATCATTCGTTTACTTCTTCTATCAATCTTAAAATATCATTTTCAGACCATAGTTTATTTGGGAATATCGAAATATCCTCTTTATGCTTTCGTATAATTCTTATAGGCTCAATTGAATTATCATAGACATGAAGAATATCACAAATATCTAAAAGATATTTTATGTTTTCCAAAGACTTATAGTATCTTTTAATTATTTTATCTTTATCTACATCATGTCCACCGGATGCTACGCGTGCCCTCACTCGTGCTAGATTAATATTAGGATTAACAGTAAGCACAAATATACATTTAATAAAATATCCTTCTTTTTTGGCCTTTTTCAATATTTCTAATTTATAGTTAGACGATAACACAGTTTCAAATGTAAAATCCTCTTTTAACTCAATTGACTTATATCGTCTCCTATCCACTAATAATGCCGCATCTTCATTACTCATCCCTGTTGCCATCACAATATCATCGGCATTTGTGTATACTCCCACCTTTTCAAAATACTGGGTAATTGTACTTTTACCCGAACCATTTGGTCCTGCAAGAACCAAAACCATTGGCTTTCTATTCGACATTTTTCTCCTCTCCATTTGCATATTTCACATAAGCGTTATGAGTTTTTGAATCATATTTAGCTACCGGTTTTTTACAAAATTCAGCCTTTGCTACTGCTGCTCTAACCGCCTCTATAGCTCTCTTATCCATTTCTTTATCCGAACAAGAAATATATTGACCTTGATCGGCAGAAGAAATCACTTTTACTGAATATTTTTGCAACTTCTTTACTGTAACGCTCATACAATCATCCTCCTTATCACATTTCTAACTCCTTTAGTATTATTATATACCATATAATAATTAATTCCAACCTAAGTGCCTATTTTCAAGCAATTCTACCTCCGATAACTCATCTATAAAAAAACCTTTTTCCTATAAGCATTATTAATAATGTTAACTTATTTTTCTGTACTCGTAGCTATCTTTGGACTATATTTTATATCTCTATATTGATAAGTTCCCTTATACGGTTCACCAAACAAATATTGATTTGTTTTAAATATGTATTGTCCCTTTTCATTAATTTCATATGGTATGATTAAAAGCTTCTCCTTATACATAGACAAAACAACGTATTCCCTTTCATATGTTACAAACTCGTATTTCGTCTTGTCTTCTATTGAAATACTAAGTTTAAACATTGTTCCATAAAACATTAGTAGTAAGCTCATTACAAACGAAACTGATACTATAATACAAATCAAATTTTCAAACCACTTCCTTTTAATAATTGCTTGTAATTTATCTATATAAGTAATCCCAAAAGCCGAAAATAACCCAAGACCAATAACGCTATCTACTGTAAAACCTGCATTGCTATTCAACCAATAATTAATCGTCCTAAAAAAATTATTTGTCTTATGTGTTTGCTTCATAATTTCCAATAGATTGTATACATTAAATAAGCCTATTGCCAAACCAATAATTATACACCAAAAAATAGTTTCAGTTTTTACAAAATATCTTTTCTCAATTTTCTTTCTTTTCTCAATTTTCTTTCTTTTCTCATAAAACTTTTTCAGGAACACAGGCATCAAATATATTAGTAAAAGTACTAAGATGCCTCCTACATACCAAAGCCTAGTATCTATATTGGAATCAAAATATTTACCAGGCAAACCATAAAACTTTTCACAGCTTATTTGATACGCTTTCTTATAAAAATTGTTTATTAAAGGATAAACTACCGTGCATACTCCCAAAATAACCATAATAAATTCTTTTTGTGACATAATAAAATCAACAATAGACTTTTTTTGTTTTATAGCTTTTCTTTTTGTTCTTTTATTTCTTTCCCTTTTTTTCTATACGTACTCTCCTTTTCGATAAATTTATTACCACTTAATAGTTCACTATTTTTGTAAGATTTTTTCTAAAAAATCCCACAAACAAACGTTTGCGGGATTTTCTTTATATTCTTTAATTTTATAAATTCGCTTTTTATTATCTCTTTGTTAACGATTTGATATCCTGAAAAGCCCGGAAATAGGGGTTTTGTATGTGGCAGTGTTGCATATGTATTGTATGTCAAGGACTACCTACACGTTTCCAGAACTACGCATCAAATTTACTCTCCATAATATCCAGTATTCGCCAACTGTTGCCATTTTAAATACATTTCTTTATAATTCTTTTTAATAAATTTTCTAATTTCTCTTACTTCTCGCTCATTTAATTGACCTTGTTTCTCAATAGTCGTATCTCCATCACTTTTTACAAAGAATTTTGCTGAACCTGCCTCTGTTAATTTTCTGTCACTCGCATGGACATGCATAGCCTCTATAACACAGCTTGCAGTATAATATAAATAATAACCACACACCTTAAATTCATAATACTTCGGCATCTGCTTCCTCCATAAATTCTTTATTTTTATTGTAATAATCTAACACAATCTGAATTTCAATATCATCCATATTCGTTTCTACTATTTCATCTTTATAAATAACCGCTGCATTATTTAAGCAGTTAAGATTAAGCACTCTTATATAATCGCCCTCTTTTGTATAGGCATATCCATTGATAATCATATTTGCATTATCTGCTATATCTTTTACACTAAGCTGCATCATATATCTTAACCTCCCTGATTGGTTTTAAAAACGTTTCAGTATCATAATATAACATATTAAGTATTGGAATTAAATCTATATATTCTTCAACTTCTGGCATTTCTTTATACTTTGCCATCACAACCAGATATCCATTATCCCACTCAACTACTTTCGTATATCTCTCCAATTTATCAGAAGTGATAAAACGAACTCTTTGGTTATTAAATTCAAAAATTGTATACTTTCCTTCATTAGTTAGAACCGCATAATCTTTCATTTAAATCACTCCAATCAAATAATCTCTTTTTTATATTATAATAATACCACAGTTTACATAAAAAAACACCCCAGAACCAAAATTCTGAGGTGTAATATACTTTTTTTGAAATGCCATAAGGCATGCTGAATTGTGAAATTCCTATCTCTTTGTTAACGTTTTGATATCCCGAAAAGCCCGAAAACAAGGGATTCCTTACAGTAAATGTTGCATACGTGTTTTATGCGGTAGGCTACTCAGGACGTTCCACGGCTTCTATATACTTACAATCCACATATAGCATTTATCGAAAGGAGTTACTTATGACCAAAATAATCTTTGCAATGTATAACCCTGAAACCGACTGCGTTGAAGTCAACCCCAACGAACAAATCCATGTCTCTTTTGACTGTCAAAAATGCAATGCTTCTGTTCATCTGAACGAGCCTTCTGATATTGCTTATCTTACAAGGCTTGCCCAAGAGGAGCCGGGATTGTATGCTAAATTGGCTTCCAAAAAAGGTGGCTTGCAAGGGTATGTTGAGGCAATGGGGGAGTTTAATTAAAACTCCTCTGTCTCTTCATCTTCACACATTTTTCTAATAGCTAACAAATTAAGCACATCTTTAATAATGCGTTTTATCTCTCTTGCATTACTACATCCCCTTACTGCGTTCGTCAATCTCCGCCTTATTTCTTCATCCATATTATTTAGCACTTCTTGGTAATCTGTTTCTAATTCTTCTAAATCCTTTTTTGCTATAATCTCTTTAGACTCATCAGACAATTCATCAAAGCGGATTATTGAGTCGAATCTGTTATATATTGCATTTCCCAGATTTTCCTTAATCTCCTTCTCATCCTTATAATTCGATGTGCATATAATTATCGCATTGTCCAAATTTACTTTATAATTTCTTTCCTCATAAATTCCTTCATCAAATAGTTGATAAAACGCACTATGAAAAACAGGATTTGACTTATCAAACTCATCGAGTAAAATCACATTAGAATCTCTATCCAAAAGATCTTTTGCAAAACTACCTTCATAATAATTTCCACCAAACAAATATGTTGCAAACTCATTATTTTGATACATTGAAAACTGCTTACGAAATAATTTACCGCTTAACAATTCTGATAAATACTGTGCCGTTTCCGTTTTACCCAAACCCGAATCTCCATAAAATAGTATAGTCACTGGTTTTCTCTGCTTACCATTAATCAATGGATATAACGCTTGCAAAATCTCCATTTTCACTTTTGCTTGTCCGATAATTTTTTCACCATATTCCTTATTGAATTTCTTTATTACGGCTTCATCAATACAATTATACTTCTGTTGTATTACCTGCAAGATACTTGTATCATAAATCCTATGCAATTGCTCACTTATACTCGTTGGAGGGTTTTGTATGTACATATTAGTGATATCCATTTTTGCAATAAAATTAGCAAAATTAATTATCACATGTTCCCGTACTCCACAATATTCATCGGAGTTAATTACAAAATTTTCCACTTGCAGTTTCTTATCTTCTTTATCTGCAGGCTCACTTTTTTGTCCATTCAATTCAGGTATGTGCAAAATCATATTTTTACTCTCTTTATCCAACTCCATCACAACATCTGTCAGATTACGATATGATTTTGGTAATACTTCCATAAATGCCCGATTTGAGCCATAAAAAATAACCACTTTATTCACACATTACACCTGCCAATACTATATCATATACATCCAAGTCCTTCTGTTCCGAAATCGTTCCATCAATGATATCGTCTGCAGACATTACAACTTTTTGGGGGTTATGTTCAAATTCTTTATCAATATTTAATTGTTCTCTGGTGCAACTCCCCACCTTCACTCCATAATAAGTAAGCTGCATTTTCGATAAGTCTGCCAAATTATAATTGTTTTTAAATGCTTTTACATTAAAACGCAATACGCATGTTGGTATAGTCTCACTTGTAAGAAGCATCGCATAGTATCCTCTCTCACCTAACAATGCTTCATTTAGTTTTTCCATATTAATTGGCATTTGTTCTGCTGGAACAATTGTTAAATATGAGCTGTACATTCTATATAACGAAATAGAATTATCCGGAGCATATACTCCACTATTCTCAAATTTCTTAACATTGCTGTCCTTTGAAGCAACTGAAATATAATCAGTCAAAAGCGTATTCTTTAATGTCGTTTCAAACACTCTAGATATATCATTTGACGCACTCGTATTTACATTGCTTGACATCATCGCCTTAATAAAACTGATTACATTAAAACCAGCTTGCGCTTCTGCTTCTATCTCTGCCAATATCTTCGCAATCTTTTCTTTATTTTCTTCTTTACTCCAATCCAATCTACCGCCATTAACAATATCAATGTAATCTTGGGCTGTAGATTCATCAAAGTAGATTACTTTTAAAAACAGAGGTTCTTTCTCTTTTTTCCTTGCCATAAAACCACCTTTTTCCTATTATTCCATACAATATTGCTATTTAAGATGGGTTCTTATCACAGCATCCCACTCCTTATCAATATCGTTCATAACATTATTAATGTCCTTATTCTTTACCCCCATCTTCTTTAGACGCTTCCTTTGATATTTCTTTCTAAAATCATACCATTTTTCTTCAAATCCTGTTAAAGGCACCTCAACAACAATTTTATTTGAGTTAAGATTGTATGAAAACCTGTCATCCGGTTTTCCTCCTTGAATAATAAGCATCTGTGAACGCAAAATTTCATCTATAACTGCATAATATTTTTCGATTTCAAACAGTATCGAAAATGTTAATTCTATTGGCGAAATAGATTCAACCAATAAGATTATGTTTTTCTTATCAGTTGTCATTCCCCACGAAAACTTCATCTCGCCTTCATCAACATTCATATGCAACTTTAGCATATTCTCTATTTTGTTATTATTTGATGTATCTATTACAATAGCCGGAATAGGTTTCCCATCACAAAAATCATGTTGTAATACCAATGCATCATTAACAATATTCACAACATTTTCACTCACAGTAATCATCTTTCTTTTAAATTCCATAATCTATCAACTCTTCCTGCATATATATAATCTTTTCAATACATTTTTGACCATGAATATCTTCAACATTCAATTCAGAATATTCAATTTGCAAATCGTTATAGGTATCAATTGGTATATCAAAAATACACCAGCCCATTTCTGAGGAGTGTGCCCCGATATTCTGGGCAAGCGAAAAATATTTTATTCCTTCATCTATCTGGGCATCTTTATTTAAAGATGGTCTATATATAATATCTTCTAAACAAAAAAGCCGCAATACAATATTATTAATCGAGGTTGCTTTATCAGATATATTACCTACTCGAATATTTAACCACACTTGTACAGTGCTACTCTTCTTATCTTTTTTAATTATCGAATCAAGCACTTTGATATTAAAGTTCGGTTCACCATCTTCATACTGTTTTCTTTGCAATTCCAATTGTTTATTGGCAATCACACACGCGACAACAGATGCTATTGCTGCAATTACGGAAATTAAGCATGCACCTATTGATATATAATCGCTTACCTCTAATCCATTTATAATTTCTTGCATATTACCTCCCATCTTGTTATATCCCAAAACCATTCTAAGCCACAATATTAATCTAACAAAGTTTTCTAAATTGATCCTCGCTTTAGTCTTCTTCGTTGTAACTTTTTCCAAATGGATCTTGCATCTTCACATACTTTCTGTTCAAAGCCAAGAGTATCTACTAATATCTTCTTATCCACTATGTCCAATGCATCTTCAATATTTTGGTTGTTCCTTACAATTGAATCAATTTGCTCCAACAAGTCCCGTACTTCTTCAATAGGAACCAAATCTAACTTCGGTACATAAATATTTCCCACTTCGCCCGGAAGGATTTCTAGCACACCACCACCATAACTTCTTCCACAAAGTGTTAGTGTATAATTTTTATTGGCAAAAATAAAAGGAAGTGGCAAAAACCACTTCCCAATCATACAGTTTTTCTTTATGATGTTAATTGTTGAGAAAAACAAGTAAAGGAGACTGTATGATGGAATCA
>Ga0256404_1003770_pt1 | contig 30043 bp, 23 predicted proteins | sample RumenRJG_01DNA_FD_185990 | JGI IMG/M metagenome (GOLD analysis project Ga0256404, IMG submission 185990) | Bovine rumen microbial communities from Lethbridge, Alberta, Canada - RJG_01 | ecosystem: Host-associated > Mammals > Digestive system > Stomach > Rumen | place: Canada: Alberta | collected...
TTTTGATGTGTAAAGAGGGCAAGGGGGATTCTTGCGCTTTTTTTTGTATACTGTGTCCATTGCTAGAGTTTGGTCATGCAGAATAAAGAATGGATCTGATAGAACGGCTTCGTGAAACAACCCTGGCGGGCGGGCAGATTCGGCTTTCCTTTTGCCTGTAAATGTTTTACAATAGACACATAAATGGGTATTATCAAAGCTTTATTTGGCCGATGAGGCCGGAAAGGGGTTTATTATGGCAGTAAGACTTTTTAAATGTGAGAAGTGCGGCAGCATGGTTCTGAAACTTAACGCGAAGGGATGTTCTCCGTCCTGCTGCGGCGAGCCCATGAAAGAGATTGAAGCGGGCACGACCGATGCGGCAAGAGAGAAACACGTTCCTGCAGTGACCGTTGACGGCGATACAGTAACTGTTCAGGTCGGCAGTGTGGCACATCCCATGATGGATGCGCACTATATCCAGTTCATCATTCTGGAGACCAAGAGCGGATTCCAGTATGCGGAGCTTGAGCCCGGCCAGGAGCCCAAGGCAGTCTTCAAGGCGGCGGATCCCGTAGCGGCTTATGAGTACTGCAACCTGCACGGATTCTGGAAGGCAGATATCTGATCAGTGAAGTTTTTATGATGTGAAATGAACAGGGAGGCCGGCGGAGCGACGCCGGCCTCTTTGACGGTATATAAGAGGCTTGCCGGTTCGCCCTGCGAGCCTTGACATGCGATGATTTGAGTTCGCAGGAAGAGGAAAGCCCTGCATAACGGAAGGAAAGACGTTTTAAATGGCAGAGACAACAAAGAAGAACACGAAAACCAAAAAATCCAGATGTCCGGTCTCCGGAAAGTGCGGCGGATGCACGATGATCGACGTTCCCTACCCGGAACAGCTTCAGGGAAAGCAGCAGCTGGTAGAAGAGCTGATCGGGGAGTTTGGCCGCGTGGACACAATCGTGAAGATGAAGAACCCGGATCACTACAGAAACAAAGTGACGAGCGTGTTTGCCCCCGACAAGAAGGGCAGGCCCGTCTGCGGCATCTACAGGGCCGGCACCCACGAAGTGGTGCCTGTAAAGGCGTGCCTGCTCGAGGACCTGCGCGCGGACAGGATCATCCAGACTGTTTTTGCGCTCATGGAATCCTTCAAGATCCGGGTTTATGACGAGGACCGGCAGAACGGATTTCTTCGCTATGTGCAGGTTCGCACCGCGCGGGGCACCAGGCAGGTAATGGTGACGCTGGTCACGGCGGAGTCTGCTTTTCCTGTCGCGAAGAAATTTGTGAACGCCCTCCTAAAGCGCCATCCCGAGATCACGACGGTCGTGCAGAACATCAATGACAAGCAGACCACGATGGTCCTCGGCGAGCGGGAGAAGGTGCTGTTCGGGCCCGGCTATATTGAGGACGTCCTGTGCGGAAAGCGCTTTCGGCTCTCTTCCAGATCCTTCTATCAGGTCAATTCTCTGCAGACGGAGAAGCTCTACAATATCGCTCTGGATTATGCCGGTTTTTCGGGAAAGGAGAGGATCCTGGACGCCTATTGCGGCATCGGTACGATCGGAATCATCGCCTCCGACCGCTGCAAGGAAGTGCTCAGCGTGGAGCTGAATGCCGACGCAGTGGCAGACGCGAAAGTCAACGCGAAGCTGAACGAGGCCGGGAATGTGCAGGTCTTCAAGAATGACGCCGGCCGGTTCATGCGGGATATGGCGGCCAAAAAAGAGAAGCTCGATATTCTCTTCCTGGATCCGCCAAGGAGCGGCGCCAGCGAAGAGTTTCTCATGGCGGCGCTGGAACTGAGGCCTGCCAAGATTGTGTATATATCCTGCGAGCCGACGACACTTGCAAGGGATCTCGCTATTTTGGCAGAGGGCGGGTATAAGATGAAGAAAGCGGTGCCGGTGGATATGTTCCCTTATGCGGAAGGGAAGATTGAGACGGTGGCATTGCTGACGCTCGGCAATTAATGTGTCAGGGGGACGTATCAGGTGACACATTTTGTGTCACCTGATACGTCCCCCTGACACACAACACATGATCCAAACGATAGGCCGCCCCGGTCTCGTAGACCGGGGCGGCTATTTCTGCATCTATGTCGGTAAAATGTGTCACTGGATACGTCCCCGTGACACATGCCTCATGCGCTCCGCGGCTTTGCGGACGTCATTTCCGCTGATGAGAATGATCTGCGGCTTTTTGCCCTGTACCTGGGCCATTGCTTTTTCGTAGCTGTCGATGAAAAAGTCGATGCTGTCTTTCATCCAGGCCAGTGCGGAACTGTCGTCGCTGTCGGAAACCATCAGGCGGTTTTCGGCCATCGCGTCCGCGTCGGCATGGCTGATCTTGTTGCGGACAAATCCTAAGTGATAATAGGCGAACAGAACGTTTTGCAGTGTGTCCGTGTCGTCGCAGGCGGAGAGACCTGTGATCATCGAGGAATCCGTGTTCTCGAGGGACTTTGTCCTCATGGCCGCGTACACGCGCTGCGGATCTTCGTCCCGATCGCCCTGGCCCCTGACCCCTGCGCGGTTGTAACTCTTGATGAAATAGTGGTCGATTTCGTCTATCTTATAGTATTCATAGGGCTTGAGCTCCAGCCGCTCGCGCGCGAACAGCTCCGTGACTTGCTCTCTTGTCTTCTCGTCACCGCAGTAATAGAAGATTCCCGATCTCACCAGATTCTCCGGAGCCCTGGACTCGATCAGGGTCAGGGTCTGCTGGTAGAACTGATGCCGGTAGGCCCATTTTACCAGCTCGATAAACGGGATATTGCCGTCGCCTTCGAGGAGCGAGCCGTAATCCTCCCGGATGCTTTCCGCGATCACGCTGAAAAGCATGCCGTAGTAGCCGGATTCTTTCCAGAATTCTTCGTCCCGGAAGAGCTTTCGCAGGCGGAGGATGCCGCTCTCCACCTCCGGTATGTTGCACATGGAAAGTCCCACATCCACATGCCGCATGGCATAAACCATTCCGGCAATGCGCTCATTGTGCTCATTGCTCTTTTCCCATATCTTCACGATCATATCCGCCTTGCCGTAATTGACAAAGGAATGAAGCGCGTGGAAAAGCTCGGTAACGCCAAAGACTTCGGTATCATCGCGGATAATACCCGCCATGCGGTCTTGAAGATCCTGCAGCGCGAAGACTTTTTTCAGACGGACCCGGATCTCCGGCATCGAAGTCAGGATGTCAAGCACGTTAATGAGAATGAAGGTATCCGTGGCGTCGTCACTGCAGAGCGAAACATACAGGTTTATGTCTTCTCTGCCTAACAGGATGGAATTCTTCATCGCCATCATATTGCTGACCCATTTCCCGTTTCCTTCCATGCTGTCCGCGGGAACAAGGCGGACACAGGTTTTCTCGTTGACGGGCAGAAGCTCCAGTTTGGCAGAGGGCTTGAGAGCTTTGTAGAGATAATTCCTGATCCACCGGGCGCACAGGCTTTGGCAATCGCGGAGATCAGGATAGGCTTCAAAGAGCGCTTTCTCAAACTCATCGCAGATCTGATCGTTCTGCGAGAGCACATCAAAGAGCCGGTTGAATTTTATCTCCTTCAGTTCGGCGCTGCCCGCATGGAAATCCTGAATGAAGCCGGTCAGCTTTTCCCGCACATCTGAGGGAAGGAGTTCTTCTTCCTTCCGGTCCGGCACAATCTCATCCGCATATTGCGCGATCCTGTACATAAGAAGACGGAAGGTGGAGAAGGAAGCCTTGTCTTCGGAATATAGACTGCGTCCCTGCCGGAGCGGGATAGCAGAATCGGGTTTGTCCTTCCCGTCATAAGCTCCGTCTCCGCCGATCACGATGATCTCATCGATATCGTATCTGGCCAGTACGGCTTTTATGCCGGCCTCTGCGTCCAGAAGCGCATCGCAGTAATCGAAGCCGAATTCTTTCTGAAAGGAAAAATAACGCAGCGGCAGATCATTTCCCGCCGCGCTCAGAGAGGTCAAAAGGATATTCTGTGCCATAGATGTACTCCCTTATCTTTATTTTCGGGCGGGAAAGTGTTGTCCCGGCCTCACTCCTATTGTAGCATATAAGCATCAGTTCCTGCACGCCGCAGTGGAGCTGATCGGTTATAGATAAGAGAGAGGGAGCGCAGCATTTTATGAAACTCAACCAATTAGAATATTTCTGCGCCGTCTGCCGCTACCACAGCATAACCCGCGCGGCAGAGGAATTATATGTGACGCAGCCGACGATCTCGGTCGCAATCCGCGAACTGGAAAAGGAATTAAAGCTTCGCCTGTTTCATCATGAGAAGAACAGGATTTCTCTGACCAAAGAGGGGGAAGCCTTTTACCAGAGAGCAGAGGCGCTCTTAAAAGAGACGCGGGCTATGGTGACGGAGTTTTCTTCTCTGGGAGCGAAGGAGACGCCAATTCGGATCGGAATCCCGCCTCTTGTCAGCACCGTGTTTTTTCCGCGACTCACAGACGAGTTTCAGGAGAAGACGGGGCTTCCTGTTCAACTCTTCGAGTATGGTTCCGTGAAGGCCTGCAACCTGGTCCAGGAGGAGAATCTGGACTGCGCGCTGGTCAACATGGACTTCTACAACATTGACCAGTTCAATTCTCACGTCCTGATGGAAGACAAGTACGTGTACTGCGTGGGCAGAAATCATCGCTATGCCGGCGAGAAGGAAGTGACCTTTGACATGCTCAGGGATGAGAAGCTGATCCTCTTCAACACCGATTCGGTGCAGAATGAGACGGTGACCGCCCGCTACAGGGCCATGGGGATGGAACCCAACGTGATAGCTTATACGAGCCAATTGTACACAATTCTCAATTTCCTGCGCAGCGGCGGCTGCGGCGCAATGCTGTATTCCGTACTGCCGGCTAATCCCAGGGACTTTGTGCAGATTCCGATCACCCCCGAGATTACCAGTAAGTTCGGCGTCATCTGGAAGAAAGGGATCTTCGTCCCGGAGCGCACCAACAAATTCATTGAGTATATCAAAAAGCATCCGATCATCGGATAAAAAGGCCCGGGAGATGGCAGCATCTCCCGGGCTGTTTTTGCGCGCAGCAATGGCTATTTCGCAAAGTGCACAAATCACGTTGACAGTATAAATTTTAACTATACATATCTAAAAATACACAAATTTACTTATCACTACACCCAATATAAAATTAAGTCAGATCAAAGAAATCCCGGCCGGATTATCAATCTTTCAGAAGCAATTAAACACTGCATTTAGGAGGAAAAAGAAAATGAGTCCAGCCACAATTACATTGATTTTTCTGGCTTTTGCCATTGTTATGTTCGTCACGGAAAAGATCCCGCTCGGCCTCACATCCATGATCGTCTGCGTGGGCTTGTGTGTAACAGGTGTCCTTGATGTCAAGACCGCTTTCGCGGGTTTCATCGATTCCAACGTCATTTTGTTCGTAGCCATGTTCATCGTCGGCGGGGCCTTCTTCGAGACCGGGATGGCCAATGAGATCGGCGGCATCGTCACCAAGTTCGCCAAAACAGAGCGCAGCCTGATCGTAGCCATCATGGTCATTGTCGGCCTGATGAGCGGCGTTCTCTCCAACACAGGAACGGCTGCAGTGCTGATCCCGGTCGTGATTGGAATCGCGGCAAAGTCCGGCTTCAAGCGCTCCAGACTCCTGATGCCTCTTGTATTTGCGGCGGCCATGGGCGGCAACCTCTCCCTGATCGGCGCGCCCGGCAACATGATCGCACAGTCCACCCTTGAGCCCCTCGGTCTCAAATTCGGCTTCTTCGAATACGCGATCGTAGGCCTCCCGATCCTGATCTGCGGCATCATCTTCTACGCGACCATCGGCTTCAAGCTTTTGCCCAATCACGATACCACGGATGACGGAAGCTCCGTATTCGATGAGCAGAAAGATTTCTCCAAGGTACCGCAGTGGAAGAAGACGCTCTCCCTGGTCATCCTGATCGCGACACTGGCTGCCATGATCTTCGAAGACCAGATCGGCATCAAGCTCTGTGTCTCCGGATGTGCAGGCGCAATCCTCCTGATCCTGACAGGTGTTATTTCCGAGAAAGAGGCGCTTAAGTCCATCGACCTCAAGACCATCTTCCTCTTCGGAGGAACCCTCTCCCTGGCATCCGCACTGCAGAATACCGGAGCAGGCGAGATGATCGCAGGCAAGGTAATCGGCGCGCTGGGAGCCAATCCTTCCCCGCTGATCTTCACATTTGTAGTGTTCATCCTCTGTTGTGTCATGACCAACTTCATGTCCAACACGGCAACAACCGCTCTGATGGCTCCCATCTGCCTCTCCATCGCGCAGGGCATGGGCGCGGATCCCAGAGCAGTCCTGATGGCCTGCGTCATCGGCGGCTCCTGCGCATACGCAACGCCCATCGGAATGCCTGCCAACACCATGGTCGTGGGCGCCGGCAATTACAAGTTCATCGATTACGTGAAGGCAGGTCTGCCTCTGATCGTCATCGCAACCGTCGTAAGTATGATCATTCTTCCGATCGCATTCCCCTTCTACCCGGGCTGATGCGCACGGATTGCCAAAATAGTGAGCTCCGGCACCTCGCACGGAATGCAGGGCAGCCGCAGACAATAACGAAACACAAAGGTAATAATGCCTATTATTGAAAGGAGATTCCCATGTCACACGAAGCACAGGTAAAGAAACTCAAAGACATTATGGCACAGTTTGTCGGTTTCACCGGCATCAAACTCCCCGATGACGTCATCGCGAAGCTCAAAGAACTCAGTGAGAAGGAAACTTCTCCCATGGCTAAGGTCATCTACGAGACCATGTTCCGCAACCAGGATCTTGCTGTTAAACTGAACCGCCCTTCCTGCCAGGACACAGGCGTCCTGCAGTTCTGGGTAAAGTGCGGCACACAGTTCCCTTATATCGACGATCTTGAAGTCCTTCTCAAGGAAGCCGTCATGCAGGCGACCGTGGACACGCCTCTTCGCCACAATTCCGTGCAGACTTTTGACGAGTACAACACAGGCAAGAACGTCGGCAAGGGCACACCTACAGTCTGGTGGGACATCGTTCCTCATTCCGACAAGTGCGAGATCTACACCTATATGGCAGGCGGCGGATGCACGCTGCCCGGCAACGCAACCGTTCTGATGCCCGGTGAAGGCTACGAAGGCGTAACAAAATTCGTCCTCGACAGAATGACCACCTACGGACTCAACGCCTGTCCGCCCCTGCTGGTCGGCGTAGGCGTAGGTACATCCGTGGAGACGGCGGCCCTCAACTCCAAGAAGGCTCTGATGCGTCCCATCGGATCTCACAATGACAACGCAAACGCTGCCAAGATGGAGAAGCTTCTCGAGGACGGCATCAACGCGATCGGCCTTGGACCCCAGGGCATGGGCGGCAACTACTCCGTTATGGGCGTCAACATCGAGAACACAGCCCGTCACCCTTCCGCGATCGGCGTCGCAGTCAACGTCGGCTGCTGGAGCCACAGAAGAGGACATATCGTTTTTGACAAAGACCTCAACTTCACGGTTGATACGCACACAGGATTTGAGTACAAAGAGAAATAATTGTCAAAAAAGCGACATGGCGCTCAGTTGAATACAGAAATGTCATAAAGACGATACAGCGCTAAGTTAAACACAGACTTGAAGTTCAGATAGATCCGGAAAGTCCTAAGACGAAGGACATACACAGATACTCAGGAAGGAGTGTACAAAAATGGCAGTAGAATTCAGAGACGGCAAGAAAATCCTGGTCACCCCCATCTCCGCGGAGGACCTCAAAGATATCCATATCGGCGACATCATTTACCTGACAGGCGATCTCACCACCTGCCGCGACGTGGCACACCGCCGCGTTGTGGAAGAAGGACGCGAGATTCCCGTAGACGTCAGGGACGCAGCGATCCTGCACGCAGGCCCCATCATCCGCCCTCTCGGTGATGACAAATATGAGATGGTCTCCGTTGGACCGACAACCTCCATGCGCATGGAGAAGTTCGAGTATGAATTTGTCAAGATCACCGGCGTCCGTGTGATCCTGGGCAAAGGCGGCATGAAAGAAAATACAGAGCGCGCGTGCAAAGACTTCGGCGCCATCCACTGCGTATTTCCCGCAGGAAACGCTGTTGTCGCGGCGACGGAAGTCGAGGAGATCGTCGAGGCACAGTGGAAGGACCTCGGCATGCCCGAGACCCTCTGGCACAGCCATGTTAAGGAGTTCGGTCCTCTGATTGTCTCCATTGACTCCTATGGAAGAAACTATTTCGAGGAGAAGAAAGTGGAGTATAATCGTAAGAAAGACGAGCAGGTTGAGCTGATCAGCAAGCAGGTCGGATTTATTAAGTAAGATAGTATAGAGGAGAGTATTGCGAGTCGTTGCCAAAATATTGCGGACTTCGGAGCGATGCTCTCCTCATTTTCGTAAACGCAAAGCGATGCAGAAGGAGGCAACTATGAAGGAATATCGAATCGCAGTCGTAGCAGGAGACGGAATCGGACCGGAGGTCATGGCGGAATGCAAAAAAGTGCTGGATGCAGCGGCTTCACTAGACGGAAGTTTTCGGTTTGCTTTCACGGATTTCCCCTGGGGATGCGAGTATTACCTGAAGACCGGCCAGATGATGCCTGCGGACGGAATTGATATTCTGTCAAAATATGATGCGATCCTTCTCGGCGCGGTGGGCTATCCCGGCGTTCCGGACAACATCTCTTTGCGGGATCTGCTGATCCGGATCCGGCACGATTTTGACCAGTATATCAATCTGCGGCCGGTAAAGCTTCTGAAAGGTGCGCAGTGCCCGCTCAGGGATGTGAAGGAAGAAGAAATCAACATGACCTTCATCCGCGAGAACACGGAAGGCGAGTACTCCGGACAGGGTGCATGGCTCTACAAGGGGCAGCCGAATGAAGTGGTCATTCAGGACAGCGTCTTCTCGCGAAAAGGAACGGAGCGCGTGATCCGTTACGCCTATGAGTTGGCGCGGAAAGAGCACAAGACGCTCACCAGCGTCAGCAAAGCCAACGCCCTCAACTATTCTATGGTCTTCTGGGACAGTATCTTTAAGGAAGTGGGAGAAGAATACCCGGACGTCAAGACGTATTCGCTTCTTGTAGACGCGGCGTCCATGTTCATGGTCAAGGATCCTTCGCGGTTTCAGATCGTGGTAACTTCCAATCTGTTCGGGGATATCCTGACGGATCTCGGCGCGGCCATCGCAGGCGGCATGGGACTGGCGGCAGGCGCCAACCTCAATCCGGAGAGGAAGTTCCCGTCCATGTTTGAGCCCATTCACGGCTCGGCGCCGGATATCGCCGGGCAGCAGATCGCCAATCCGCTGGCGGCAATCTGGTCCGCTTCGCAGCTTCTGGATTTCTTCGGCCACGAGGACCTTGGCAGGAAGATTCTTGATACAATGGAAGTGATGCTGACAGAGCACAGAGAGAAGCTGACGCCTGACCAGGGCGGGACGGCGAAGACTTCCGAGTGCGGAGATGCGTTTGTGGAACTGCTGCGGAAGTGATTTGACATAGGGAGGATGATTTGACACAGGGAGGATGGTTTGTGCCGCTGAAGGGGACTTCAGCGGCACTTTCTGCGCATACACCGTTCACAGGGACATGTCAGGGTAATACGGAACTTTTTTATTGGACCAATTGATAATATAATCGGAATCAGGACAAACCAACAGGAGGATAACCGATCATGAACGAAAAGCTCAACTTCGCCAGCGATTACACAAGAGGAGCCCATCCGGCGATCATGCAGAGGATGCTCGAGACCAATATGATGCAGACGGCGGGTTACGGCCTGGATGAGATCTCGGAGTCTGCCAGAAGAAGAATCCGGGAGGCCTGCGGTTGCGAGCAAGCAGCTGTGGAGTTTCTTGTAGGAGGAACGCAGACAAATGCGGTCATGATCGATGCGCTCCTGAAGTCTTACCAGGGCGTCCTGGCAGCCGAGACCGGCCACATCAGCACCCATGAGGCGGGCGCCATTGAAGCCGGCGGCCACAAGGTCCTCACACTGCCGCATCAGTTTGGCAAAATAGCGCCGGAGAGCGCGGAGAAATATCTGGCGGACTACTACAATGACGCCAACCATGATCACATGGTCATGCCGGGCATGATCTACCTCTCTCATCCCACAGAGTACGGAACGCTGTATTCCAAAGCGGAACTGGCTGCCTTCAGAGAGATCTGTGACAAGTACGGCATCTCTTTGTATGTGGACGGCGCCAGATTCGCCTATGCGCTTGCAAGCCCGGAAAGCGATGTGTCGCTGCGAGATCTGGCAAAATACTGCGACGCCTTCTACATCGGAGGCACCAAGTGCGGCGCCCTGTTCGGAGAAGCAGTGGTGGTTCCGGACCCGAAGAAAATCCCGCATCTCTTTACGATCATCAAGCAGCACGGAGCATTGCTGGCCAAGGGGAGACTCCTGGGCATCCAGTTTGACGAGCTGTTCCGGGACGATCTGTATGAGAGGATTGGAGAGCCGGCGATCAAAGCTGCAAAGAGTATCAAAAAGGCGCTGCGTGAGAAGGGATACCGTCTGTATTTTGACAATCCGACCAACCAGATCTTCTATGTCATGGAGAACGAAGTCCTGAAGAAACTGGAAGAGAAGGTGGAGTACAGCTTCTGGGAGAAGTATGACGATGACCACACTGTGATCCGGTTCGCGACGGACTGGGGGACCACGGAAGAAGAGACGAGGGCGCTCATAGACGCACTGTAAAGTGTTAGTTGCACCAACCTGCAAAAAGTCAGATAATAAGGTATAGCATGCAAGGTCAACGACAGCGCTGCTAATACTACAGGAACGAGGACTTCAGAATGCCTGCCGAGAAATACACAGCCATCTACAATGATTTAAAGGAAAAAATAGAGGAAGGGCTCTATGCGCCGCAGTCGGTCCTGCCCTCGGAGAATATACTGACGGCGCGCTACGGCGTGTCCCGCAATACAGTTCGAAGGGCGATCGCCAGGCTTGCGGATGAGAGCTACGTGCAGAGCATTCACGGCAAGGGCGTCATTGTTATTTACAGGAAATCGGAAGCGAACATTTTCTCTTTTGACGTGATCGAGAGCATGAAGGAGGCGGCGGCCAGGAACAACCGCGAGTACCACACCAAGGTAATTCACTTCACGACCTTTGAGGTAGACGAGTATCTGTCCCGCAAGACCGGGTTTTCGATCGGAGAGGAAGTGTACTATATACAGCGCGTGCGCTATTTTGACGACGTGCCCATGATCCTGGACAACAACTGGTTTTTGACGAGAGTCGTTCCGGGACTCACGGCGGAGATTGCGGAGAAGTCGGTATACGAGTATCTGGAAAACGTGGTCGGTGATACAATCGTCACGACGCGGAGAACGCTCACGGTGGAGAAGATCACGGAGATCGACGAGAAGTATCTGCACCTGGTGGACTGCGGCGCCATGGCCGTGGTCACGTCGGAGACTTACAACGCGGCGGGAGAGATGTTTGAATATACCCAGTCCAGGCACAGGCCGGACATGTTCGCCTTCTATTCGGTGGCGAGGAGAAGGAAATAATACGCGCGCGGATGACTAAGGTTTATTGGGGGCGCGCCGTTTCGATAATAGCTGTCAAAATATTGTATAGAAATGCATTGAAGCTGCAGTTTGGAGAGTTGATCCGAACTGCAGCTATTTTTTTGCGACAAAGAGTTGACAAGTGAATCTGCATCTGATATATATAAACTAACAGGTTTAAACAAGTAAGTTCAGACATCAAGAAACAGCGAAAAGAAAGTATGATAGAATTATTTAACAGACAATGAGGAGGAAAGTATGGGTAAGTACACAGAGGATGCAAAAGAATTGCTCCAGTACGTCGGCGGCAAAGAAAACGTCGGCGCCGTCGCGCACTGCATGACACGCATGCGCTTCGTGCTCAATGATCCGAGCAAAGCGGACATCGGCAAAATCGAAGGCATGAAGGTAGTAAAGGGGACCTTCACGCAGTCCGGTCAGTTCCAGGTCATCATCGGAAACACGGTTTCCGAGTTCTACAACGATTTTACGGAAGTCTCCGGTATCAGCGGCGTTTCCAAGGATGCGGTCAAGCAGGCGTCCAAGAAGAACCAGAATCCGCTGCAGAGACTGGCAACCGTTCTGGCGGAGATCTTCACGCCCCTTCTGCCCGCGATCATCACCGGCGGTCTGATCCTGGGCTTCCGCAACTGTATTGACTCCCTGTACATTTTCCAGGGCGGACACACACTGGTAGAGCTCAGCCAGTTCTGGGCAGGCGTCGACCACTTCCTGTGGCTGATCGGTGAGGCGGTCTTCCACGTAGGTATCCCGGTAGGTATCTGCTGGTCCGTAGCCAAGAAGATGGGCACAACCGAAATGCTCGGTCTGGTCCTTGGTATGACACTGGTCTCCGGACAGCTCCTGAACGCCTATGCAGTGGCAGGCACAGCGGCAGCAGACATTCCGAAGTGGGATTTCGGCTTCGCACAGGTCAACATGATCGGTTATCAGGCACAGGTCATCCCGGCTATGCTCGCGGCTTTCTGCCTGGTTTATCTTGAGAAGTTCTTCAGAAAGATCATTCCTTCCGTAGTGTCCATGATCTTTGTTCCGTTCTTCTCCCTGACTCTTTCCGTAATGGCGGCACACTTCATTCTGGGCCCCATCGGCTGGAAGATCGGTTCCGCGATCTCTGCAGTTGTTTACGCAGGAATCACAGGTCCCGTTAAGATCCTTTTCGCAGCACTGTTTGGTTTCGTCTATGCTCCGTTGGTCATCACGGGTCTCCACCACATGACCAACGCCATCGACCTTCAGCTGGTCGCGGACTTCGGCGGCACAATGCTTTGGCCTATGATCGCGCTCTCCAACATCGCACAGGGTTCCGCAGTTCTGGCTATGATCGTCCTTCAGAAGAAGGATGCGGAGAAACAGGAAGTCAACATTCCTTCCTGCATCAGCTGCTACCTGGGCGTCACAGAGCCCGCTATCTTCGGTATCAACCTTAAGTACATGTTCCCCTTCGTCTGCGCGATGACCGGTTCCGCTCTTGCGGCCATGTTCTCCGTAGCGACAGGCTGTATGGCTTCTTCCATCGGCGTCGGCGGACTTCCCGGAATCCTTTCCATCATTCCTACTTTCTGGGGACGTTTTGCAATCGCCATGGCGATCGCGATCGGTGTTCCTTTCGCGCTGACCTATGTCATCGGCAAGAGAAAGGGCGTTGACAAGGAAGCAGAAGTGGCAGCCGCAGAGGCAGCCGCAGAAGCAGAAGCGGCTGCAAACCGTGAGCCCGCTCTGTTCACTGCATTCCTCACAGGCAAGACTGTTGCCATCGAGGATGTTCCGGATCAGGTTTTCGCCTCCAAGGCACTTGGCGAAGGAATCGCCATCGACCCCACTGATAATGTGCTGGTAGCACCTGCGGACGCAATGGTCTCCATCACAATGCCTGATTCCAACCACGCCATCGGACTTCGCCTCATGAACGGCGCGGAGATTCTCCTACACATCGGTCTTGATACAGTCAGCATGCAGGGCGACGGATTCAAGTGCCTTGTCAAGGAAAACGAGAGAGTAAAGAAGGGCCAGCCGCTGATCGAATTCGATGTCGAAAAGATCAAGGCAGCCGGACATCCGCTGGTCACCATGATGGTCATCACAGACGACAACGGCTTTGAAAAGCTCACGTTTAAGAACGGCATTGACGTAAAGGCCGGAGCAACGACGATCGGATCCATCGGATAAGATTAAACAGGCGGGTCTCTCAAAATGCGAGCTTTGTGTGCAAGCATTTTCCGAGGCCCGTATTGACATAAGGATATTTCAGCGCAGCATGCCGCAAATGCGCATCGCTGTGCTGGGCGCTTCGACAAGGAGGTAGCAATGAGCAGTTTCAGAAACAGCACAGTGTACCAGATCTATATCAAGTCATACTGTGATTCCAACGGGGACGGCATCGGAGACCTGAACGGGATTCGCTCCCGCCTGGACTACCTGAAATCACTTGGAATCGACTATATCTGGATCACTCCTTTCTTCAAATCGCCGATGAACGACAACGGCTACGATGTGGCGGACTACTATTCGGTCAATCCCATGTTCGGAACCATGGAGGATGCGGAGGCTCTGATCCGCGAGGCGGACGAGCGCGGCATCGGTCTTATGTTTGACATGGTCTTCAATCACACATCCACCGAACACGAGTGGTTTCAGAAGGCACTGGCGGGCGATCCCAAGTACATGGATTACTATATTTTCAGGGATCCCGTGGACGGACACGCCCCCACGAACTGGATCTCCAAATTCGGAGGAAATGCGTGGGAGTACGTTCCTTCTCTGTCAAAATATTACCTGCACCTCTTTGATGTCTCCCAGGCGGATCTCAACTGGGAGAACCCGCAGGTGAGAGAAGAGCTCAAGAATGTCATCCGCTTCTGGAAGGAGAAGGGCGTCAGAGGCTTCCGCTTCGACGTGGTCAACCTGATCTCCAAGCCGGATGTATTGGAAGACGACTTCGTCGGAGACGGCAGAAGATTCTATACGGACGGCCCGAGGATCCATCAGCACTTGAAGGAACTTGTCCGGGACACCGGCATTGCCGACATGATGACAGTGGGAGAGATGTCTTCCACATCCCTCGACAACTGCCTGCGCTACGCAAATCCGGCCGAGAAAGAGCTCAAGATGGTGTTCTCTTTCCACCACCTCAAAGTGGACTACAAGGGCGGCGAGAAATGGGCGCTCATGGACCCCGATTTTAAGGCCTTGCGGGACCTTCTGTGCAAGTGGCAGGAAGGCATGCAGGCAGGCGGAGCCTGGAACGCGCTGTTCTGGTGCAATCACGACCAGCCCCGCGCCGTATCCCGCTTCGGCGATGACAGGAAATACTGGAAAGAGTCGGCCAAGATGCTGGCGACGCTCATCCACATGATGCGCGGCACGCCCTACATCTATCAGGGCGAAGAGATCGGTATGACCAACGCAGGTTATACATCCATTGACCAGTACAGAGACGTAGAGAGCACGAACTATTTTGACATCCTGTGTGCGGAAGGAAAGTCCGCGGAAGAAGCGCTGCATATTATCGGCGAGCGCTCCCGGGACAATGGTCGGACTCCCATGCAGTGGGACAGCTCGGAACTTGCAGGATTTACGACCGGCGAGCCCTGGCTCAGCATTCCGGCCAACCACAGCTACATCAATGTGGAAACCGAAGAGAAGGATGAGGATTCTATCCTCGCCTACTACAAAAAGCTTGTGCAGCTGCGCAAGGACCACGAGATCATCGCGGACGGCAATATCCGGTTCCTGGAGACAGGCACGGATGATGTGATCGCGTACGAGCGCACGCTGGGTGATGAGAAGCTGACCGTGTATTGCAATCTGCGGGGATATGAAGTACCGTTTGCGGATCCGGCAAAGGGAGACATCCTGATCTGCAATTATGCAGTGGAGGATGTGACGGACAGCACATTGAAGCCCTATGAGGCGAGAGTGATCGTGAACCGGTGATAAGACCTGGAAGCGAAACGGCTCTCTCAGCAGAAATACAGTGATAAAGACCTGCCGCGCAGTGTGAACTGCAAGGCAGGTCTTTTGGCGAAATATCGTCTGTTTACAATTCATCTCAGATGAGGTCCTCTATGTCACAATGGAGTGCCCCAGCAAGTGCAAGCAGCCCGGAAGAAGAAGCCTTCCGAATATCCTTGGCTCCCTGCTCATACTGCTGGATCATCCGAAGGGACACACCGGACCGGTCCGCCAGCATTCTCTGTGAGTATGCGTTGAGGCGCCGAATCTGCTGCAGACGGGCTTCCTTTATGCTGCGCTGTCTGATCTGTTCAGCGGTGTCTATGAATTTTTCTTCAGATGCTTCATGGAGAGCGGGATACATACAGATGATATCCTGAAGGGGCAGAAAGCGTGTTATATCTCTGAAGCGCAGCCCATATTCATACTGATAGCGGGCCAGGATCCAGCCGCTCCAGTATTCCGGTGAGTAGGAGTCAGAATTGATCGCGTCGGGAAACTCTCTGCGCAGCCCCGCCCGACGGATCGTTTCGCATGCCAGTTCTGTTCCGGACATTCCGGACACACACCAGGGAGCGCCGCGCTCAAATCCATCTGCCAAACCGCCGGCAATGAACATTTCCATGAAGCGATCAGGGAGAAGCTGACACTTTAGGACTGCGTATTCCACTGCTTCCCCCAGGTTTTTCATTGCGTCATCCAGATAGCATTGTTCATATGCGTACATGTCAATCTCCTTACTGTGAGAAGTTTCTTGCTATGCGGCACGTCATGCAGAAGAAATGGTTCTGTCATCATGCGTGACCGCTTAATCTTTTCAGTTCTTCTTCATCAGGCGTCAATCGTATCAGATCCCGAATATACAATCCTTCTTCATCATCAGTTTCAAGGAGGTTCTGCCAGTCAGATCTGGCTCCCAGGTCTCTTTGCATTCGAAGTATGTAATAACCGGTGTGATCTGCAATCTCATAGGAGGTGAAATGAATTCTGTCGAATGCTTCCTGAGATTTCAGTACGATCTGTTCTCCAAGCTTTCCAAGACGCATGGCAGAACCAAGCTGCTGCAGAGAGATCTCGTTGTTCACAAAGGATCTGGCAAAGGAAAAATAGGAATCGTCCGCGCGATATCCTCTTACGATATCCACTCCGTCAAGATCAATAAGATAGTGATCTGTAAGCCACTGTGCACCCCTTCGCATGATCGGGGTGGAGAGTCGGATCCGGCGATAGTTCATTAAGAGAGCAAGCCAGTGGAGAAGATGATAATCTTGTGAATTAAGATTAAGTATATTCAGTCCTTCCATGTTCAGTTCATACGCGTTGATATAGCCGTCAGTCCTTTCAGAGACGGCCCATTCCCCGGCGAGGTCAGAATGCTCTGTACAGTAGAAGCCTTTGCCGTAGTCATTGTAAGGCTTGCTCATAGAAAGATCCGGAGATTCAACAATTTGTTGAGAACCGTGATACAGTGTGATAATACCCATAGCCGCCCCCTGTATATCAGAAAACAGTTACGTAAGTATCTCCAGAGAGATATAATTAAGTGTATCTCTAAAGAGTCACACTTTCAAGCTGAATAATTACAAATATCAATAAAGAATATGGTGCATACCCAAAACGAAGAAAGTCTGATAAAGTGGAAGTACAGAATTAAAGCTAAGCTGCTTACAACCGAAGCGTACATCCGAGGTAATCAAGGGACGTTTCGGAAAAGGAGGAACACATGACCAAATTCATATCATGGAATATAGATTCGTTAAACGCCGCACTGACATCGGACTCCCCCAGAGCGCTGCTCTCCAGAGACGTACTGAATACGTTGGCTCGGGAAGACGCCGACATTATTGCCATACAGGAGACCAAGCTTCCGGCAACGGGACCGGCCAAAAAACACACGGAAGCGCTGGAAACGTTGTTCCCGGGCTATCATGTCGAGTGGATCAGCTCGGAGCCTCCGGCCAGAAAAGGCTATGCGGGAACGATGATCCTTTACAAAGAAGGAATTCAGGCGGAAAAGATCGCCCCCAGAATCGGCGCGCCGAGCACCATGGATGACGAGGGGAGGCTCCTTGTGCTGGACTGCGGCGGTTACTATTTTGCCAACGTATACACGCCTAATGCCGGAGACGGACTGGGAAGACTGGGCGAGCGCCAGGAATGGGACAAATGCTACGCGGAGTACCTCTCGAAGCTGGATCAGAAGAAACCCGTGATCGCCTGCGGCGACTTCAATGTAGCCCATAAGGAGATCGACCTGGCTCATCCTGAGTCCAACCACATGTCGGCCGGATTTACGGATGAGGAGAGAGAAGGCTTTACAAACCTTCTGGCTAAGGGATTCGTCGATACGTTCCGCTATGTGCATGGAGATGTGAAGGACGTCTATTCCTGGTGGGCGCAGAGAATCCGGACCAGCAAGATCAACAATTCCGGTTGGAGAATTGACTACTTCCTGGTCAGCGACCGCATCAAGGAGCAGGTGAAGCGGTCGGAGATGATCGATTCGGGGCCCAGGCAGGATCATACGCCGATCCTACTGGAGATGGAGATCTGAGGCGCACATTACAGCTTGGCTAAACAGAAAGGCGGTGCGAGAGATGAAAATTGCATGGTTCTGCATTCCGGCCCACGGGCACACCAATCCGACACTGGGAATCGTGAAGGAGCTGACGGCGGCCGGCCATCAGGTCTACTACTTCTCCTTTGAAATGTTCCGGGAGAAGATTGAGCGGGCGGGCGCAGTTTTTATCGGCTGCGACGGATATGACTTCGAGATGGAGGATAAGGAGAACGCCGACCGGGTCGGCAAGGACAAGGCCTTCGCCACGGAGCTGCTGGTCTCTTCCACGCTGGCGCTGGACGAAATGACGACGGAGAAGGTCCGGGAGATCAGGCCTGACATTGTCGTGTCGGATTCGGTCGCCTTCTGGGGAAAGCTCGTCGCCATGAAACACAGGCTCCCGTATGTCTCATCGACGACGACTTTCGCTTTCAACCGCTACTCGGCAAAGTATATGAAGGAGTCGCCCTGGGATATCGCCAAGATGCTCTTTACCATACCCAAGATCAATAAGCAGATCCGGCGGCTGCAGGAGAAGGGCTATCCCGTGAAGGGAATCCTGGATATTGTCCAGAATGACAACGAAACCAACACCATAGTCTATACGTCAAAATACTACCAGCCTTGCTCGGATACTTTCTCTGACCGGTATCATTTCATCGGGCCGTCTATTCGGCCTGTCACGGAGCCGTATGAGAAACGGGCGGAAAATACCGTCTACATTTCGATGGGAACGGTCAACCAGAACAGGGAGTTCTACCGCAACTGCATCCACGTCCTGGGGCAGACCGACTGGCAGGTCATCATCTCCATGGGGACCAATACGGAGCATTTCGATCATTTACCGGACAATATCGAGATTCACGAATCCGTCGACCAGATGGCGGTACTATCCATTGCGGACGCATTCATTACCCACTGCGGCATGAACTCCGCTTCCGAAGGGCTGTACTTCAGGGTTCCGCTGGTGCTCTTTCCCCAGACGACCGAGCAGGGAGCAGTAGCCAGGAGAACGGAGGAACTGGGGGCCGGCGTTATGCTGAGGTCCATTTCAGAGAACGATATTATGGCCTCGCTCCGGAAGGTTTTGTATGAGCCTTCTTATAAAGCGAATGCGGTGAAGATCTCTGACAGCTTCCGCGCCTGCGGCGGAGCGAAGGAAGCGAGGGCATTTCTGGAGGAGATCGCGGCCGCTATGTCCGACCGGCAGCAGGAGGATTAAAAACACAGGATTCCGACTCTTGATTTTTCGGTGTGTTGGAAGTAGTATAGACAGAAGAAAGTCTCGAGCGAGACGGTTATATTGATATTGTGAATGAGGCAACGGCGTTTCAGGTGTGGATCGAGAGATCTGTACTTGGTGCGCCTTTCTTTTGCGCGAAGCAGCGAAGTGACCTGTCGGCATGGTTCATTGCAAAAATAGAGCCATGCGCATCAAAAATGTCATCAATGCGCGGACGGAAGGAGACTATTTTGGCAAAGATCAATAACAACTATTTAAAACTGCCGGGAAGTTATCTGTTCTCGGAGATAGGAAGAAGAGTGCGGGAATTCTCACAGGAAAACCCGGAGGCGAAGATCATCCGGCTCGGGATCGGTGATGTGACGCAGCCGATTGCACCTGCCGTCATTGATGCTTTGCACGGGGCGGTCGATGAGATGGGCCATGCGGAGACTTTCCGCGGCTATGCACCGGATCTGGGTTACGAGTTTCTGCGGGATGTGATCGCGCGCGAGGATTACAAGGCAAGAGGGTGCGAGATCTCGGCGGAGGAGATCTTCATCTCCGACGGCGCCAAGTGCGACTGCGGCAACATTCAGGAGATCTTCGATATCTCGAGCCGAATCGCCGTGTGCGACCCGGTGTATCCGGTTTATGTGGATTCCAATGTCATGGCAGGGAGAACGGGCGCTTACAATGCGCAGACAGGCCGGTTTGATAACGTGATCTATATGCCCTGCACGGCGGAGAACGGCTTTGTACCGGAGCTGCCGGAGGAAGTGCCGGATCTGATCTACCTGTGTTTTCCCAACAATCCGACGGGCGCGGTCATGACTAAGGCGCAGCTGCAGAAGTGGGTCGACTACGCGAATCTTCACGATTCGATCATCCTCTATGATGCGGCGTACGAGGCCTATATTTCGGAGTCGGATGTGCCTCACAGCATCTATGAATGCGAGGGTGCCAGAGGGTGCGCCATCGAGTTCCGTTCCTTCTCCAAGACAGCGGGCTTTACCGGCCTGCGGCTCGGCTATACCGTGATTCCTATGGATCTGACGGCGGGCGGCGAGAGGCTGTGGTCGCTGTGGGCAAGGCGCCACGGGACCAAATATAACGGAGCTCCTTATATCATTCAGCGTGCCGGCGAAGCGGTCTACTCGGAAGCGGGCAGGCAGGAGGTCCGTGAGCAGATCGCGTATTACATGGGTAATGCAAAGTATATCCTGGAGGGACTGCGGTCCGCAGGCTATGAGGTATCGGGCGGCGTGAACGCCCCTTACATCTGGCTGCGGACCCCCGGTAATATGACGAGCTGGCAATTTTTTGACCATCTGCTCACGAAGGCGCATGTGGTCGGAACGCCGGGATCCGGATTCGGGCCGCACGGGGAACATTACTTCCGGCTGACGGCATTTGGGAGCCGGGAGAGCACGGTCGAGGCGGTGAATAGGATTCGGAAGATGTAGGTAGAAGGTACCCCGGAGGTCACTTTTTTGCAAAATGTGAGACACCCCGGAGGTGGGCATAAAGAATTATAGATAATGAGGCAACGGCGCTTCAGGTGCGGACCGAGAGGTCTGTGCTTGGAGCGCCTTTTTGTATTTCGAGAACAAACTACCCCAGAGGTCGCGTTTGGAAAATGGAAGGAGACCGAATATGTGTTCGATATTAGCTTACTGCAGCGAGCAGGCGGAGTATGAAAGGGTGGCGGAGATGCTCTCGAGGACGATCTCGAGGGGACCGGATGACAGCCGGATTCTGGATACCGGAAACGGATATCTGGGTTTTAACCGTCTGGCAATCATGGGACTGACCCCGGAGGGGATGCAGCCGTTTACCTTAAACGGGAATGCGGTGGTCTGCAACGGCGAGATCTATCGCTTCCGCAAGATGAAGGAGAGGCTGATCGAGAAGGGCTATACCTTTGGGAGCGATTCGGACTGCGAGATCCTGCTGCCTCTCTATGAGGAGTATGGGATCGATATGTTCCGTTTCCTGGACGCGGAGTTCGCGCTGGTTCTGTATGACGCCGGGCGGCAGGAGTATATCGCCGCGAGGGATCCGATCGGGATCCGGCCGCTCTATTTTGGCAGAGATGAGAAGGGCATCCCGGTATTTGCATCGGAACCCAAGAACCTGGTTGGAATCTGCGAGCGGATCGAGCCGTTCCCGCCCGGGCACTATGCCGTGATCAGCGCGGCGCACCTGGGACCCTGGGACATCGAATGCATTCCGTTGGAGCACCAGGGAATCGCGATGGCGGAGTTCAGCAGAATCTGGAGTGCCGGATACTATCTGGAGGATGACCTGCCGGCGATCCGGAGAAATATTCACGATAAGCTTGTCGCGGGAATCGAGAAGAGGCTGGATGCGGACGCGCCGGTCGGGTTCCTGTTGTCCGGCGGCCTGGACTCGTCGCTGGTGTGCGGCGTCTCGGCGCGTCTCTTAGACAAGCCCTTGCGGACCTTTTCCATCGGCATGGACCTGGATGCGATCGACCTCAAGTACGCCCGCAAGGTGGCCGATTATATCGGGAGCGAGCACTATGAAGTGATCATTACCCGGGACGACGTGATTGCGGCGCTGGAGCCTGTAATCGCGGCGCTCGGCACGTTTGATATCACGACGATCCGCGCGTCAATCGGCATGTATCTGGTCTGCAAATGGATTCACGAGAACACCGATGTGCGCGTGATTATGACGGGGGAAATCTCGGATGAGATCTTCGGATACAAATATACGGACTTTGCGCCGGACGCTGAGGCCTTCCAGAAGGAGGCGGAGAAGAGAATCCGGGAGATCCACATGTACGATGTACTGCGCGCGGACCGCTGTATCAGCGTGAACTCTCTGGAGGCCAGGGTACCCTTCGGAGATCTGGATTTTGTCTCCTATTGCATGAAGATCGATCCGGAGAAAAAGCTGAACAAGTACGGAATCGGCAAATACTTGCTGCGTGCGGCTTTTGAGGAGGATGACCTGATTCCCCGCGATATTTTGATGCGGGAAAAGGCGGCCTTTTCGGATGCTGTCGGGCACTCGCTGGTCAACGACTTGATCGACTACGCGGAAGGGCTGTATTCGGAGGAGGAGTTCGAGGAGCGGCGGCTTGCGTTTGCGCACGCGCAGCCGTTCACGAAGGAGTCGCTTCTGTACAGGGAGATCTTCGAGAAGTATTACCCTGGCCAGGCGCAGATGGTGGCGGATTTCTGGATGCCCAACCGGGAGTGGGAGGGCTGCGACGTGAAGGACCCTTCGGCAAGAGTTCTGCCCAACTACGGGGCCAGTGGAGAGTGAGGCGTGTCGGATCTGTTAAAAAAGTGCCGGCAGGTATGGTTTGCCGGATCTGTCAAAAAAATGCCGGCAGGTATGGCTTGCCGGCACTGAAGATCGCTCTGTGAGCCTTGAAATTCTTCTCAGGAGTATCTGGCTGCAATCGCCCGGTTTGCACTGGTTTCAAGGGAATCGTCGAGGGCGGGAAAGCTGCTCAGTCGGACACCGTATTTTCTGTCCAGAGCTTTCTGCAGCAGATAATCACAGACATGGTGATTCTTGGGCAAAAGAGGCCCATGGAGATAGGTCCCGATCACATTTCGGTAGAGGACGCCTTCGCAGGCGTCCTTTCCGTTGTTGCCGTATCCGTGGACAACTCTGCCAAATGGCATGTTGTCGCCGATATAGGTTCGGCCGCCGTGGTTTTCAAAACCGACGATTTCAAGGGCTTTAAGCTCGGGAATGGTTTCATTCCTGAGGACTATATTGGAGATCAGTCTGGGCGAACCTTGTTCCGTGTAGAGATCCACCAGTGAAAGGCCCTCCATCCTTCCCTCCGACGTGTCATAGTAGTGACCGAGCAGCTGGTAGCCGCCGCAGATGGCAAGCAGTGTCCCGCCGTCTTCCACATAATCATGAAGCTCCGGACGAACCTTCTGAAGGCGCGTGCAGACGATCTGCTGCTCCCGGTCGGAACCGCCGCCCAGAAGGACAATGTCGGCGGATGCCAGAGAAAGCCTGTCATTCAGGTTGCATTCTGTAACCTGCGCTTCGATTCCGCGCCACTTGCAGCGCATTCGCAGGCACTGAATATTGCCGCGGTCTCCGTAGAGGTTGAGCAGGTCCGGGTAGAGGTGGACGATATGCAGCCGATAAGGGCCCTGCTCCGGGCCGTTAATTGTATCATCGGGCCGGGACGATTCTGATCGCAAATATTTCTTCTCATCCTTTTTCATTACGTGATCCCTTCCAGAAATTTATGCGCCTCATACAGTGCCGTGTAATTGACGAGCACATACAGGTTATCGCAGCCGTCAGCGAGGCGGCGCTCTATGGCTTCTTCCACGGTCGGTGCAGAGGTCGACGCGATCTCCGCATATTTGAGCCTGAGCTGCATGTCGGGTGCGCGCAGACCGCTCACCGTGATGGAGCGAATCGTCTCGTCTGCCAGCCTGTCAAAATCCACGTCCCACAGCCAGGAGACATCCCTGCCGTCCTGGGCGTTGTCGTTGATCACGATGATCAGGTCTTTCGGGGAGCGGTCCTGCAGCATGGCGGCGATATTTTGGTTAAAGCCGGCGGGATTTTTGGCGAGATTTAAGAGAATTTTCTGTGCTCTCTTTTCTCCGGAATGGAAGACTTCGCCTCTGCCGAACTGCGGCTTATAGCTGCGCAGGACTTCATTGATGCTTTTGGTGGGAAGATTCAGTTCTCTCAGAACGCCGTATACTGCCAGAATGTTATAGATGTTGTAAAAACCGGTCATCGGGGCGGAGATTCTGACGGGGGCAGAATCCGATTCCAGCACATCAAAAGATAGCTGCGGCGCAAGTGTCACGCGGGCAGCGTCATAGTCGATGGACGGCCTCTTAAAGCCGCAGGAAGGGCACCGGTATACGCCGAGCTGGCTGAAGTGATAGAAATCATAGTGCAGAGGGGAGCCGCAGTTTTCGCAAAAGCGGCCTTCCCGGATCTCGCCGGAAGAGGATGGAAAATCGACCTCTGGGGTAGTTTGTTCGCTGACACCGAAGGAGACGAAGCGGTGGCCGCTCTCTTTTGCCAGAAAGGCCGTGAGCGGGTCGTCGCCGTTTATGACGAGAGTCATGTCCGGTGCCAGGCGGATCGCCTTATCGATAGCCTTCATAGTGAGGTCGATCTCGCCGTAGCGGTCGAGCTGGTCGCGAAAGAGGCCGGTGATGATCATGTAATCGGGCCTGAGGTACTGCAGGACGCGGGCGGCGGACGCCTCATCGACTTCCAGGCAAGCGAAGTCCGCATCGAGATACCCCAGAGGTCTGGCGATGAGAGGTGCCGCGGCAGTGGCCAGGGCGGCGGCGACGCCTTCCATCATGTTGGCGCCCAGGCGGTTGGAGACGACGCGAAAACCCTGCGCCTCGAGCATGTCGCAGAGCAGGTTGTTTGTGGTCGTTTTGCCGTTGGTGCCGCAGGTCACGATGATCCCGCGGCGGACCTGCGACGACAGGTCTTTTATGATATGCGGGTCGACCTTCAGGGCGACTCGGCCGGGCAGCGAGGAGCCGGGCCGGCCGGTCAGATGACAGGCTGTGAGGGCTGCCTTGGCGGCAGCCACAGCAAGAATTGTTTGCAGGCTCATTTCGGTTCTTCCTCGTTCATGGCTCGCGGAGCGAGCGGATGATTTTCATTCCGCGTCGATCGTCGAGATTCCCATAGTGACTTCCTCCAGCACATCCAGCAGCATGCGCACCGTATCCAGGGAGGTGAGCATGACGACGTTATTCTGCGCAGCGACACTGCGCAGGGCGACGCCGTCTCCGTAGTGGACGCCGGAGAGAACGGCGCGCGTGTTGATCACGTAGCTGACATAGCCGGCGCGGATGGAGTCCAGCATCTCCTCGCTGTGCTCACTGGGCTTGTGGAGGACTCTGGTGCGGATCCCGGCTTCCCGCAGGTATTCGGCGGTCAGCGTGGTAGCCTCGATGTTGAAGCCCATATCGTAAAAGCGGCGAACGAGAGGGATGGTCTCTGTTTTGTCCTCGTCGGCGACACTGACAAGGACGGTGCCGTAATTGCGCAGCGTCATGCCGGAAGCGATCATGGCCTTGTAGACGGCGCGATGGAGCTTTCTGTCGTAACCGATGGCCTCGCCCGTGGACTTCATCTCCGGGGAGAGATAGGCGTCCATGCCGCGCAGTTTGGAGAAGGAAAAGGCGGGGACTTTGACGTAATAGCGGCCCTTTTCGGCGGGGCAGCGCACGATGAGCCCCTGACCTTTCAAAGTAATGCCGAGACTGACAAGTGTGGCGATATCCGCGAGGCTGTAGCCCGTTGCCTTGGAGAGGAACGGAACCGTCCGGGAAGAGCGAGGGTTGACCTCGATGATGTAGACATTTTCCCGCTCATCGACGATGAACTGTATGTTGAAGAGTCCGCGGATCCCGATGCCGATCCCGAGCCTCTCCGTGTAGTCGAGAATCGTCTTCTTGACGTTCGCCGAGAGGCTGTAAGGGGGATAGACACTGATCGAATCGCCCGAGTGAACGCCGGTCCTCTCGACCAGTTCCATGATGCCCGGGACGAAGACCCTCTCGCCGTCGCACACGGCGTCTACCTCCACTTCTTTGCCGCGTATATAGTGGTCCACGAGCACCGGCCTGCTCTCATCGATGGGCTCCGCGGTCCCAAGATACTCCAGCAGGTCAGACTCCTTGGCGACGATCTGCATGGCGCGGCCGCCCAGAACAAAGCTTGGCCGGACCAGCACCGGATAGCCGATCTTTTCCGCGGCGGCGAGGCCTTCTGCGGAGGAAGTGACGGCACAGCCCTTGGGCTGCGGGATTCCCAGCGTCTCCAGGAGCTTCTCGAACAGTTCCCGGTTCTCCGCTTTGTCGATGGCTTCGCAGTCTGTGCCGATGATTCTGACCCCTCGGGCGTGAAGCGGATCCGCCAGATTGATCGCCGTCTGCCCTCCGAGTGTTACGATGACGCCGTCGGGCTTTTCCATTTCGATAACGTTCATCACGTCTTCCACGCAGAGTGGTTCAAAATAGAGCTTGTCCGAGCAGGTGTAATCAGTAGAAACGGTTTCCGGATTGTTGTTGATGATGATCGCTTCGTACCCGGCCTTCTGGATCGTCTGTACGGCGTGCACGGTGGAATAGTCGAATTCCACGCCCTGGCCGATGCGGATGGGACCGGCGCCGAGAACGATCACTTTCTTCCTGGCGGAGAGGCGGACTTCGTTTTCGACTTCCCGGGTGCAAACTGCCCCGGAGGTCTCTTTTTCCGGAGGGCTAGCGACCTCTGGGGTATCGCTGCATGCCCCGGAGGTCTCTTGCTGCGGGGAACCTGCGACCTCTGGGGTATCGGTGCAGCCTGCAGCTTCGAAATGCCCGGTCTCGTAAGTCGAGTAGAAATAGGGAACATAACTTTCAAACTCGGAGGCGCAGGTATCGATCATCTTGTAGACCGGCATGATTCTGTTTTTTGACCGCAGAGCGAAGACCGTCTCCTCGGAGAGCCCCCACAGAACGCCGATTTCCCGGTCCGAGAAGCCAATTCTCTTGGCTTCGCACAGTTCCTCCAGGTCGCCGGGAGCAGCGGAAAGTGCTTTCTCTTCTTCCACGATGCGGCGGATGGCGCGCAGGAAGAAGGGGTCGATGCCGCTCTGACGGCGGATTGATTCCTCGAGAAGGGAATACGATACCCTAGAGGTCGGCTGCACCCCGCTGAAACACGATACCCCAGAGGTCGATTTTTCCCCGGAGGCCGGTGCCTGTTCCCGGCGCATCAGCTCCGCGATGGCAAAAATCCGATCATCGGTGCCGGTGCGAATATACGCGAGCAGCTCTGAGGCAATCAGCTGATCAAACTTCGGATCATGCAGATGGAAGTGTCCCGTCTCGAGAGAGCGGACCGCCTTAAGAAGGCTCTCCTCCAGTGTGCGCCCTATGCTCATGACCTCGCCAGTCGCCTTCATCTGCGTGGAGAGAGAGTTGTCGGCCTCCGTGAATTTGTCAAAGGGAAAGCGCGGCATCTTGGTGACGACGTAGTCGAGGGCCGGCTCAAAAGCGGCCGGCGTATTGGCCAGCGGAATTTCGTCGAGAGTCATGCCGACGCCGATCTTGGCGGAGACGCGGGCGATGGGGTAGCCGCTCGCCTTGGACGCCAGCGCCGATGAGCGGGAGACGCGCGGGTTGACCTCGATCAGGTAGTATTGAAAGGAACCGGGATCCAGCGCGAACTGGACATTGCAGCCGCCCTCGATCTCAAGGGCGCGGATCACCTTCAGCGCGCTGTCGCGTAGCATGTGATACTCCTTATTTGTGAGCGTCTGCGACGGGCACACGACAATAGAATCCCCGGTGTGAATGCCCACGGGATCCAGATTTTCCATGTTGCAGATGGTGATCGCGGTGTCGTTTCGGTCGCGCATCACCTCATACTCGATCTCTTTGAAGCCTTTGACGCTCTTCTCGATCAGGACCTGGCGGACCGGGGAGAGCGCGAGGGCGTTCTTCATGATGGGAAGAAATTCCTCCTCGTTGTCCGCAAAGCCGCCGCCCGTCCCGCCGAGCGTGAAAGCGGGCCGAAGGACGACCGGATATCCGATGTCGCGCGCCGCTTTAAGGCCTTCTTCCATGGAGCAGGCGATCTCCGAGGGCAGCACCGGCTCTCCCAGCCGCAGGCACAGCTCCTTGAACAGCTCGCGGTCTTCCGCCTGCTCGATGGAGCGGCTTTTGGTGCCCAGAAGCTCCGTCCGGCACTCCGCCAGGATTCCTTTTTTCTCCAGCTGCATGGCCAGATTGAGTCCCGTCTGCCCGCCAATCCCCGGCAAAATAGCGTCCGGCCTCTCTTTGCGCACTATTTTGGCAATGTATTCCAGAGTCAGGGGTTCCATGTAGACTTTGTCCGCGATCGACGTGTCGGTCATGATGGTCGCGGGGTTGGAATTGCACAGGACGACCTCATAGCCCTCCTCCTTGAGCGCCAGGCAGGCCTGGGTCCCGGCATAGTCAAACTCGGCCGCCTGCCCGATCACGATGGGGCCGGAACCGATGACGAGAATCTTGTGGATATCAGTTCGCTTGGGCATTGGAAACCTCCTTGCTTCTTGCCGCCTGCATCAACACAATAAAACGGTCAAACAGATACGCGCTGTCCTGCGGTCCGGGAGCGCTCTCCGGGTGGTACTGGACACTGAATGCGTTATCTTTCTCACATTTGACGCCCTCAATCGTCCCGTCCAAAATATTGACATGCGTCACTTCAAGCCCGGTCTGCGCCAGGGACTTCACATCCACTGCGTAAGAGTGGTTCTGCGAGGTGATCTCGATGCACCCGGACTGCAAGTCCCTGACGGGATGGTTTCCGCCGCGGTGGCCGAATTTGAGTTTGTAGGTCCTGGCCCCATAGGCGAGGGACAGGATCTGGTGGCCCAGGCAGATGCCGAAAATGGGGCAGATTCCGCGCAGTGCACGCACTGTCTCGATGGTCTCCGGCACATCCGTGGGATCGCCGGGGCCGTTGGAGATGAGGACTCCGTCAGGCTTCAGAGAACAAACTACCTCAGAGGTCGTGTTCCAGGGGACGACCGTCACGTCGCAGCCGCGCCGGTTCAGGGAGCGCAGGATGTTCTTCTTCATACCGCAGTCGATGAGGACGACGCGGAGGGGAGCGGGTGTCTGCGCAGGTGCAGCCGCGTCTTCTGCTGCCGGGACCGTCACCGGCCCGGTCATGCCATCCGTCTGCGCATTACATGCAGGAGAGCTCCAAATCTCCTTGCTGCTGACCCTCGATACGGCGTCCACAGGCGCTGAAAAGTTTCGCAGTTTCTTCAGCCCCTCTTCGAGCGGCGTCTCGATGTCCGTGATCAGACATTTCCTTGTTCCGAAGTCCCGGATCGAGCGGTTCAGCTTTCGGGTATCTACGCCGCTGATGCCGGCAATTCCGTACTTTTTCATGATGTCTCCCAGGGAAGCCGTACTTCTGAAATTAGACGGTTCATCATTGTATTCGTGCACGATCAGCGCACCGATCGTGGGTCGATCCGTCTCATAGTCCTCGTCGGCCATGCCATAGTTTCCAATTAATGGATAGGTCATGACGACGGCCTGATCTGTGTAGGAGGGATCCGAGAGGATTTCCTGATAGCCGACCATGGAGGTGTTGAAGACGATCTCAAGAATCCTGTCCTGCAGATCACCGAATCCGCAGCCGCTGTAGTGAGTTCCGTCTTCGAGGATGATCTGGCGGTCACATTTTCTTTTCATAGGAAGGTGTCCTTTCCGGTTGCGCGGGCAATGAGCCATGCCGCATTGAGCCATGCCGACAGGTCACAAGCCGTTTCACGGCTCGTGACTGTCGCGGCGTTCGCCGTATGCACCCAGTCTGACGAACAGCCATCTGAGAGCAAGCTCTCGCTGTCTGTTCGCCATCCTGTCTGCGCATGGCTCATTGCTTACGCGCAAGAAGGCGCAATGACCCCGAAGCATTTGAGCTCCGGCACGTCATTGCGCCTTGAGAATTACGATATTTCATTTGTAAAAATTATAGGCGGATGCGGAGATTTGTCAATAGCCAATGCATCACGAAACATGGTATGGTTGTATTACAATATAATGGAATGATAAGTGAACGCATCGCCGCAAATGTCGAGGTTGTGTGAACTACCCACCGCCTACACATACGCTAAGAGGCGGGGGCTTCGTGCCGCTTACGCGGACACAGGGCAGACACTTGCCCGCTGTCCCGTTTCACCGGGATTACTTTTGTGATTCCTCTGACCCGCACTCAGGATATCTTTATAGGT
>Ga0256404_1003771_pt1 | contig 30042 bp, 20 predicted proteins | sample RumenRJG_01DNA_FD_185990 | JGI IMG/M metagenome (GOLD analysis project Ga0256404, IMG submission 185990) | Bovine rumen microbial communities from Lethbridge, Alberta, Canada - RJG_01 | ecosystem: Host-associated > Mammals > Digestive system > Stomach > Rumen | place: Canada: Alberta | collected...
CAGGAATCATGACCATATACATGATGCCGATGAAGAGGCCGACGATGGCGAAGAGCTTATGGATTGCGATATCGCGCTTGGCCCAGAGGAACCAAACCAGCGCCACCAGAATCATTCCCATAATCGTCAGGAAATGCACCATCTTGTTCATGTAGTAAGTGTTGAGATAGAAGGTCTTGTCGATGATCCAGCAGAGGAAGAGGATGACAAGTTCCATCAGGATAAGCCATTTATGGTCACGGACAAGCTGTCCGAAAGATTTCTTTGCATTCATATCTGTTCTCTATTCTTACACTCCAGTCTTTAGATTGCATAAAACAACACAGATAATATACCACACAAGATGGATTCTTCCCACCCTTGCATACAATTTCGAGAGTAGAGATGCTATAATCTAGATAATTATGTGATGAAATTAGGGGCGCATGCAGGCGCTGAGATCATAGAATAAGGAATTCCTATGTCCATACAGACATCTAACAACAAGATTAATTCGCTCCAGGGGCTTCGAGTGATTGCTTTCCTGGGAGTTTTCCTCACCCATTCCGAGATCAAAGAATTCGGTCCCCTGGGCATACAGTCCGTTTCCATTTTCTATATTTTATCCGGTTTTGTAATGCTCCTAAGTTACTACAAAAAAAATCGATTCCAAGATATCAGCATTAGAAGCAATCTCTTATTTGCATGGAACAAGGTACGTGGTCTCTATCCTCTACATATCTTTACTACAATTCTTATGCTCGTTTTCTTAGTAAGAAGTGACGCCGATCACCATCTGCTCCTGCTTTTTGTTAAGTTACTTCTAAACCTCTTCCTTATTCAGGAATGGTTTCCTCTTGCAAATGCTTCTATCAATGGTGTTTCCTGGTACCTTTCGGTTAGTTTATTTTGTTACTTTCTCTTCCCCTATTTGCTTCATGCCCTGGAGAAAATCAGGAACAAGAAGGATGTGCTTCTACTTCTGATCCTTCTATTTGAGTTTCAGTTCATACTCGGTCTTCTGGTAAGTACTATATCGACTCCGAATGATTCTACAGGTTGGTTCACCAACGACTATACTTATTGGCTAACCTATAAATTCCCACCTCTGCGCCTTTTTGACTTCATCATCGGCACTTGCCTGGGTTTGCTTTATAAACTAAGACTTGGCGATCAGAATTCATTACCTGTAGGCACTTCTGATTCAAGATCATCCTTATTGTCGGAATTCAAAATAATCAGCGTACTAATCCTATCTGCTCTTCTGGAGATATTTGTACTATCCTCGACGGCTGCTCATCTATTTTTACCAAACGACAACAGTCATTGGTGGACGACAGCTTTCCTTTATAGCATTCCTTCATGTCTCATCATCTGGCTCACTGCAACCGGTAATTCATTCTGGTCTCGATGGCTCGCTTCGAACCGGATGATAAAGCTTGCAGACTATACCAAATATGCCTTCCTTATTCACTTCACCGTATTTACATATCTCGGTGTTCTGACAAAGCTTCTATTCGGCAAGAAATTCTACAGTCTGTATGGCTCTTGTATCAAAATAACAATTGGTATGGTATTGACCATCTTTTTGTCAGTACTAACAGACCAGATCATTCGAAAAAAAGGACACCGCTGATGCGGTGTCCTCTCGCTATCTGATCCCTTTTATCTATTCAGCTTTTTCTTCGCCTTTTCCCAGAGTTTGCTCGCAACATATGCTATTTTCCCACTTATAACCGCATAATGTATGTATAGAAACGGATTCAGTGTAAAGTTCTTGAGGTTTTGATAGGACGAATAAACCCTTTCGTATCCTCGATAACCAAATCTTGTAATGTACGGTTTTAAGAAACTACTTGTATCATAAGTATCATGATATTCCGGATACTTCGAATGATGATTCTCCAGAATATCATACAGGTTATCCGCATACTCACTTTCGTTGATCAATGATGATTGTAACAGTTGTTCTTTCGCTTCACGATATCCCCTGTCACGAATAAGGCGATTTGCCTCACCAACAACCTCATCGATTGTTTGGTATTCACAATCAAGTTCCTTTTGATTCAACAACAGTCCGCTGGCATCATCATAGTTATCTACAAGAGTCAGAGGGATAACTCCGGTTCTCGCCGCATATTGCGTCATCAACCCGCCTACCATAGGGTATGTGCTAAGATATAGATCAACACGATGCATCAATTGGAAGAGGTCAGAACGTTCACTCGTATGGTACACGCGCGTCGGATACCTTTTTTTTAGTTCATCCATTCCATAGTCAAATCGAGCATTGGGCTGACTTGCAAACCAGAATATCACATTGGGATTCTCAGACAGAATACGATCAACCATTTTATAGTATGTCATATCCTTATCAATAGTTTTATAGATTGAACCACCCGAAAAAATCACAAAATCGCTGTCATTCTTCTCAAATGGAAATCCCTGAAACTCAGTATCATCATTGATTTTCGGATAGTAAGGTTGGACGAATATCTTCTCTCCATCAATCCCGCGATAGTTTTTTGAGATATATCCTCCATAATCGCGGAATTCCAATGAATAGTCAAAAGCCCGTGCCCCAATCCAAAAAGCATGATCTGTTAAATTAATCTGATATCTCTCAACAATCCCGGCCCAGGAGATAAATGCCATAATCGATGCAACATCGTAGGGTGTGATATATAAAAAAGCTTTGGCGAAGTTATAATCCACTACTAACTTACTGATCGTCTGTGCAGTTTCAACAAAGCCTTTTCTATGCAGAAAGACAACTTCCCCGCCCTTTTTCTCTAACAGAGATAGTGTCTGTCTAATAAACTCTTTTCGGTCATCATCCACGACATAGATGACATGATAACCCTTCTCTAGAAGAGCTTTAATATAGATGTACGATAGGCCTCTTCTGTCGATTCCAAATCCGTCTAGAAATAGAACTTCGCGTTTCTCTCTTTTTCTCTCCGCATAACTCTTCCACGGAATTACCTCAGAAGATATGCGAGACAGGTCATCTTCAAGTTCCGGATCCACATACTCCTGATTGAACTCATTCTGAGCAATTGCCAATGTCTGAATTAACTGAAGGGCCTTTTCATATAGTCTCTCATCAAGGTATTTACTTACTTTCAATCTACCAGATGCCAACTGACGTTCTGTCTTAGTTACAATCTGACGATCTGTTTTCTGTATTCCCATAGTTTCCTATCTTCTGTTCAAACTGCTTCCTTCACTCAGTACACAGGCATCCACGCCAACCATATGCTGGTTGTCATAGACTAAGATATTGAGTCCTGGCTGATTCATGGAATAATCTGCTCCATCATAACTTAGAATGCTGTTTCCTTCCTTACCACCCTTACTTGAGATGGCATAGGTCACTCCATTCTCCAATTGTCCATCGAAGGATACTTCCTGGCCTGCTTCCGCACTGCCTTCTTCCAGACAGGATCCATTGTAGATCACTGCCGCGTAGCTCTGATCCTTCATATCCGATAACTCCATCGAGCATCCGAGCTCTTCCAACTTAGCCTGTATCTCGGGGGTTACAAGTTCTGAAGCATCTCCGTTCACGGTAAGGAAGACAGAATACATATCCTTATCCTTGATCAGCTTATCGAGATAATTATTGATATCCCACTCACAGGTCAGATTGTTGTAATGATATCCGTAGATCAGATCCATGGAACGTTCTACAAGTTCATAGACATAGATATCCGGATCATTCTCCTCAATCATCTCATTCTTGAAGGACTTCTGATGAACGAGGTCACTCTTCTGAAAGGTATTCTCGATATAAGGTGCAATCGATGTAGAGAAGGAATCCCTCTGCACGAAGATAGAACCATAAGGCGCATTGGGAGACTCATACTTCCACTGTCCCCAGAAGTCCGGTTCGAGAACTGCTTTCGTTCCCTCTCGTTCGAATCCGGTTACCTTATAGTTCATGCCACAGTCATAGAGACCGCGAAGACTTAAGGTATGTACCAGATCTCCCGGCAGGTCCTTCTCTTCGCTTACGGTAACATCTTCCTTATCCCATGTCAGTCCCAATTCACGATAGAGGGCTCTGGTAGCAATATAACCACCCCACTCATTCCAGTGGGAATCTGTCTTGTAGTAGAGCAGGCGATCCGGATACTCTTCCTTTGCCTTCATCAGGTCATCATAAGGGCAGACAATAGGAACTGTTGTATGTTCCTTCAGGTAGTTGACCACCTGATCCAGCTGATTCAGAGCTGCCGGTTCTCCATAGTAATCTGGCATGTATTCCGGATAGATCCTCTCCTTCTCCGGACAGATCATAACCACATACTTGGTTCCCTGTCTTGCCAGGTTGTCAGAAGTCCTCTGTACATTTGCTGCCATGGTTGCTAACTGTTCTTCACTATAGAGACGCTGACCCTTATAGATTGCCATGGTCGCATCACCGTTATAGAAGAGCCAGCCATCTTTTCCCAGTACCGTATCCTTGTTCGAAGACGTATGGAAAGCATAATAATCAATTGCACTATTCGCTGTGATCATCAGGCTACGGAAGGGCAGATGGTCATTCAGATAAGTCTCGTACTGATCCGGATATTCTGAGATTGTCTCCATCGAAAATGTAGGGTGTTCCGCCAAATTCCGGTTCTCCACAGACTCTTCTGCCATATGGTTCTTAAACAAGGGCCAGAGTATAAAAGCAGATCCGATCATAAGACAGAAAATGATGACTACAATAATAGATTTTCGATTGATTCCCTTATCCAATTCTTTTCTCCCGAAAAACGAGTTGTCTTATACTCAAGCCAGATGGCTGATCATATACTCTACGACATGTGCACAGTGCATTGCTGCCTTCTTCTCGAATACATCGTATGCTTCCTGACCGCTGTCATCTGCCTTGTCAGAGATGGCACGGATGATAACGAAAGGGACCTCGTTAATGTAAGCAACTTGTGCGATTGCAGCACCCTCCATCTCCGTGCAGTCACCCTGGAAGGTATCACGGATATGATTCTTCACTTCACGGCTGGAGATGAACTGGTCTCCGGATACAACTCTTCCCTCGAAGACATGGATATCAGGAGCAGCTTCCTTAACTGCTTCTACTGCTGCCTTACGAAGCATCTCATCTGCTACGAAGCTTGCAGTACCAACCTGAGGGACTTCACCCTTGGCATAACCGAATATAGTAGCATCTACATCGTGGTACATAGCATCGGTAGAGACAACGATATCGCCGATATCGATCTTGGCATTTAAGGATCCTGCAACACCGGTATTCATCACATGAGTTACACCGAAGTGGTTGATCAGAATCTGTGCGCATGCAGCAGCATTCACCTTACCGATACCACTCTGAACGACAACGACATCTGTATTGCCGAAACTTCCTTCACAGAACTCCATACGTGCGATCTTCGTCACTTTCGCATCCTGAAGAGATGCCTTAAGCTCAGAAACTTCTTCTGCCATTGCGCCAATAATACCAATTTTCATTATTCTTTTTCCAATCTAAAAATACGCAGATTATCTTCTTTATCCGTCTTAGCGGATTCCATTTTCATAAACTAACCGACTGAATTACTCCGGATATACCAGATGATCCTCGGTGATATTGTAGAGGGTCTTATCCAGGTAACGCTTTGCCAGCCAGTGAGCCATAGGCAGGTTCTGGTCCAGGTAATTACCGCAGTCTCTTGCTGCTGCACCGGGGATATCACCTTCGAAATCACGGATGAACTCGAACATTCTGGTCACGAGATCTACGATGTCTCTGGAAGTAAGATCTCCAGCCAGAAGCATATAGAAACCGGTACGGCAACCCATCGGTCCGAAGTAGACAACTTTATCAGCCCACTCTGCATCGTTACGAAGGAAGGTTGCACCCAGATGCTCGATGGTGTGCATCTCAGCATTATTCATGACCGGCTCACGATTGGGAGCGGTCATACGAAGATCGAAGGTTGTGATGGAAGATCCACCGTAATTATCCACACGGGATACATAGACACCCGGATCAAGTACCAGGTGGTTAATCGTAAAGCTTGTAATCTTTTCCATGAGAAACTCCTATTCTATTCGTCTGCCTTCATCTTCCGCACACCAATTACGATCATAACAATCTGAATTGCAATCTGCACGAAGAGAGTTGCAAAGAGGCCAAGGATAACACCATTCATAGACATGGTCTTAACCCAGGTGAAGGATACCAGAATTGCGGTTGCAATACCAGCGATACCAATCAGGTACTGCGGCTTTATGATACGCATCAGGGTACAGATACTAAACAAACTCGAATTCACTGCAATCAGAGCAGCACTCAGCATAATCGGTGTAAAGAGGTGAGTATAGGGAGCAATTCCTGCACCGAATACCAGCTGCAGAACCCAGTCCGCAAAGAGAATGGAGCCAATTACTGCAAGCACAGTGATACCTGCCATCAGCGCTCCAAATTTACCAAGGATCTTCAGAAACCCCTTCTTATCTCCTTCTAAAAATCTGGCGGTAAGAATCGGAACCAGAGGAGCGAAGATTGTCACAGCAGCAAGCTGAATAACAATCGTCGGAGAAGAAACGGATGCGTAATAGCCCATGACATCTGCGCCATGGAACTTCTCGAGATAGGTTCTCGGGACGGTAAGGGACAGATTATTCAGGAAGGCTACCATGGCAAGTGGCACACAGCGCACGATGAGCTGCATCGCTGTTTTCAAATCTGCCTTCTGACCTTCCTTCTCAGGCTCTACGAATCTCTTTGCCTTTCGCATGTCATAGAATACAACAACAGCCACCGAGAAGAGCGACATGAGAAGTACCGATAAGAAGAGGTGCTTGGTCAGTTCGAAAACAAGGACAAAGGTTACAATTGAGCCTACACCTCGAAGGGTCAGGGAGATACCTGCATAATCCAGTCTCGCCTTCTTCTGATAGATACCGTAGTAGACATCAGCACCTGCCTCCGATAACTTCAGCACCATATATGCCATGATGACAGACAGTTTATCCGGCTGATCCCCGTAACCATAGATGATTGCCAGAACAAGGCAGACAACTAGAGAGAAGATGTTGGTATAGATTCTGCTTCTGATATAGGTGCGGTCAGAATATTCTCCATTCAGATCGGACACCTGATAATTTCTCACATTGAAGAGTCCAAAGATTGCAGGACTCGCTGTTACCGTCATTGCAACGGAGAAGATTCCTGCATCAGTATATCCTGACATACGTACAATCAGAACGGATGATAGCCATATACAGAAATAGTAGATAACGGAACCTACCGTATTGAATAACATATTGGCCTGAACACTACGGCCGGTATTTTCACTCATATGAACCTCTTGTTACTTCCTGATATATACTGAGGAGCTTCTCGCTATATTGCTTCAGATTATCATAGTCCATTGCGCGCTTCTTCGCTCCATCAGATTTCATCTGATGATACTCGCAATCCAAAAGCAGCCTCTCAGCTTCTACGGCATATTCCTCTCTTGTCTTACAGAGCTTACCGCAGGAATCATTCACAATATTCTGTAAGCCACCTACGGGAGCTGCCAGGACCGGAAGCCCCAGAGCCATCGCTTCCAGAGCTGCAAGTCCAAATCCTTCCCAGCGAGAAGGCATGATAAGTAGAGACGCCGCCTTAATATATGGATAAGGGTTCGCCTGAAATCCAAGTAGCGTAATAGTATCCTCAAGGCCAAGACTCTTAATCTCTTTCTCAACCTCTTCTCGCATAGGGCCATCGCCGATCATTACTGCGTGGATATTCGGATTCTTCTCCCTGATTTTCTCCACAATAGAGACAAATTCGAGTGGATTCTTCGGCTCTGAGAGACGTCCAAGGAAAGCAATCTCTATGCCTTCCTTCAGGCCTTCTCCTTCTTCTGCCTTCCTTCGAATGCTTGCCGCATCAAAGGGGTTATCCAAAACGACAGTTTTCTTACGGAATATATCCCCATAGACATATTCATCCATAACAGATTGAGACACCGTAAGAACTCGATCTATATGTCCAGAACACAATCTGTAAGCTATGGACCTGAGTCCACGCTTCTTGATCCAGGGACTATTATGATGAAGGTGATTCACCACTGGTATCTTCCCGCAAGCTGCGGCCGCAAGCATGCCAGCCTTGAAATCATGTGCATGGATGAGATCCGGCTTGAACTCATGTATTACCCTTTTAAGCTCCGAAGGTTTTCTTCCATGCAATGGATAGAAAGGAATTCCTTTCTCTTTTAGTACCTCTTCAATGGGACCTTCGTGGGATGCATATGCAGATACGACAGAAGAATCCATAGACTTTATAATTGTAATTGCTACATTCTCTGCTCCGGAGAAACGATCCGAATCTAAGACATGAAGCACTCTGATCTTCTTGTCTAACTTGCTATCTGGCATTCTTTCATCCGACTTTCTATCTCTTTACAGACTCTTGTAGATGGAGAGCATCTTCTCCTTCACCACAGAGGAATCAAACTTCTTAATCTTCTCCTGGTTGTATGCACCAAGTTTATCCCAATCATCCCGGCCTGCCATGAGCTTCTCTATCGCCTGAGCCAGTCCATCTTCTGTATGAACATCGTAGAGATATCCACCCTGCAGATCATCGATCAGCTCTACATTTCCACGAATCGATCCACAGACAACAGGTAGTCCCGCTGCCATGGCTTCCATCAGTGCCAGGGACAGACCTTCTCGAATGGAAGGCATGAAGAAGACGTCGATAGACTTCAGGATCTGATAGATATCAGTTCTGCGTCCCAGGTAATATACGATGCGCTCTAAGTCGTGTTCCTTGATATAAGACTTCAGTTTCTCTTCATCCGGGCCAAAACCACAGATCAGATACTTCACCTTCTGGTACCTAGGATCTTCTCTGTGCTTCTCCAGGAAGCGGATGACGGAGATGTGATTCTTATTCTTATTGATATCTCCAACAGACAGCCAGATAGTGGAGTCTTCCGGGATTCCAACCTCCAGACAGAGTTTCTCACGCTTACCTTCCGCTGCCGCGATCTTCTCCGTATTCACTCCGACACCAGGCAGATAGACCAGTTTTCCCATGTGGAACTTCTGCGCCCGCTTATAATCTTCCTGATTGATGGTGAAGAGTATATCTGTATAACGGGAGAGGAACTTCTCTACCGGATAGTAGATCCAGTTCTGTATCGGTCCGTGGCTCAAGAAGTGGAATCCATGTGCCGTATAAAGCACCGGATGAATCCCAGCCTTATGAGCTGCGATTCTTCCATAGACTCCACCCACCGGCATATGGCAGTGCACCAAGTCGAAACCCTCCTCCTTCATGTATCGGGAGAGTCGCTTGCACTCGCTGATATTCTGCTTCGCCAGAGGAGAACGCACAAACTTGAATTCTACCTTATGTGCTCCGGTATCATCGAGCTTGTGGTCATCCACATCGAAGTTAGCTGCACAGTAGACCTCGTATCCCAGGCTCTGAAGAAGTGCTACATTATTCAGTTCGAATTTTCCGAAGAAGTTCCCCATTCTAGAAACGAGGAGCGCCTTTTTACTTGGCAATTCTTTCGCCATCATCGAGTCCTTCCGTACTTTCCTTCATGAAGATAACCTTAACTGTCATGAAGATCAATCTAAGATCCATGAGAAGGGAATACTTCTGAACATAGATCAGGTCGAGTTTCAGCTTATCATAAGCTGTTGTATTGTACTTGCCATAAACCTGTGCGTAACCGGTAAGTCCAGCCTTCACCTTCATGCGAAGGTCGAATTCCGGGAATTCCTTCTCGTACTCTGCTACAATCTCCGGTCTCTCAGGACGAGGTCCAACGAAGGACATATCGCCCTTTAAAATATTGAAGAACTGGGGCAGCTCATCGATTCTGGTCTTGCGGATGAAATGACCGATGGGAGTGATACGATCATCGTTCTCCGTTGCCAGTCTTGCCTTACCATCCTTCTCTGCGTCCACAATCATACTGCGGAACTTAAGAATCTCGAATACTCTTCCATTACGTGTGCATCTCTTCTGACGGAAGAAGACAGGGCCTCCGTCATACTTATGAATTGCAATTGCTGCAATGAGCATCACGGGGGAGGTCAGTATAATTGCGATGAGAGACAGGAGGATATCACAGATTCTCTTCACTGCAATCTGACCATAGGTAACGTCGACTTCATTTACCATGTAGAGGGGTGTATCGAAGAAGTTACTTTCACTTGCATTTCTTACCAGGATATCTGCGATCTTAGGTACGAGATAGACTCTGATTCCATTCTGATAACAGAACTTCAGGACATCATTACGAAGAGGAGAAGATACGTTATAGAGAAGTACTGCCATATAGTCTTCGAGCTTTAAGAGTTCTTCCTGCCAGTTCTCTTCTAACTTCATCTCTCCAAGGACATTGAACTTATCTTCGCGGGTATTCAGCTTCTTTGCAAAGCGTCTGTTGGGCTTCTCTTCATAGAGAATGATCATAGCCTTGGGCTTAAATGCCTTATGAAAGATGAGTTCTAAGAGATTTACAAGAAGGGCAGTTCCTACAATCTGGAAGAGGGAGATCAGGAGAAGAGCTGCTGTAATCTCTCCGATCTTATAGAGTGTTCCAACCATAAGTATAATGATGATCCAGAAGAAGAAGTTTGCCATCAGGTAACCCAGCGTCTGGGACAGAATTACGCTCTTATTCCGGTAGACTCCAATCTTATAACCACCCATGGTGTAGATCAGGGTCATCATAAGTCCTATGTAGAGACCGATGATCATAATGTTTCCCTTATTTACAAATGCAGGATAGAGCATGGGGTTGAAGACATTATACCAGGACCATACAAAAGGCAGGATTCCCAGCGCTGTCACCGCAAGTTTCTCAAAGAGACGAATATAGACTCTGATTGTCTCCTTCTGCATGTTTGTAAGTTTTTTCATGTTACACCTCATACGATTCATCCATCATGTTCCTCTCCCTCTGGGAAACGGTCTTCCGATGAATCGATATTATTTCCAGTACTGAAGCTCCCCTTCCGGTACTCTTACAATCTTACCGGCAGCATTCTCATATACCACATCCATCTGTTCCCAGAAGTCCTTGTGAACTTCATAGAGAGGACAATCTGTGAATACACATACGTAATCACAATCCGCAGCAACACTTAAGAAGTAGTGATCATCCGCCTCATGGGATCTCCAGAATTCATAATCTTTCAAGGTCTGCCAGGTCATGGCGCGGTAGAGATATACTTCATCTTGCGTGGAACAGAGAGGAATCGGTTTATCGCTCTCTCCATCTACCATCAGATTGTCAACAACATAATGGATAAGTTCCATCTTTTGATCTGAATAATGGGGACGGTAGAGGGTTTCCTTATTGAATGCCATCAAGTCATTATAACGCATTGACTTGTTATCTGCGATATAGAGTGGATTTCTCTCCTCAATACGGTTCTCGATTCCGCCATAGAAGAGCACAGCCACGAAAGCCCAGCTCATGAGATAGAAGACCGCTGTCTTCCTTCCGTCCTTATCCAAAACGCTGATAGCATATACGATAAGCAGGAATACTACAAGCCACATGAGATAATAGGTCTTGTAGTAATAGTAAGCTGAGATCTTCTCTGTCTTATATCCAATCACAAACATGCCCAGCATGAAAATCGCGAAGAGCGGTGTAAACCATACCAGAAAGCAGTTCTCTCTTCTCTTCAGCAGAGCAAGGAGCCCAAAAAGGGCAATGGGTGCGAAGAAGAGGAAGTTGGAATAGAAATCTGCATAGATTGCTCCCTTTGCGGCGAGCGCTCCACCTACAGTCACATCATCCTTCACGAAGACATCCATATAGGTGTAATACATACCGAGAATTACCGGTAAGAGGAAGATTCCAAGACCCGTCTTCAGCGTCGACAGGGTAAAGAGCTTCCCATCTCTCTTCTGTCGAAGCAGGAAGGAGAGACCCATACCAAGAAATACCACCGGCATGAAGAGGACATAACACTGGAAGAGAGCGTGGCAGAGAAGACAGAGTAGAACGACCATGGTGACTTCTCCATGAATATCGAATCTGCTTCCCTTACCAGTCTGGATGCTGACATAATCCTTCTTCAGAAAATCATCTGTCAGGTAGACAAGTACTGCTACCAGATAGAGACTCATTCCAAGATAGGTGAATCCATAGAAAGTCGAGTTCAGAGGGTAGCCCAGGAGATAGATCATAGAGAGAATCATAGTAAGGATCTCTGCAAGATGATCCCCTTTCCTCACCCACTTCTTCGCTACGCCGTAGAAGACTGCACCAGAGAGAATGAGCTGCAGAATATCTCCGCAGACATATATCTTATACCAATAGTCGAACTTCACGAAGGGACATAAGACTTCCATCAGACTACCATTGATAATCTGCGCGAAGAACATACGACTGATCTTCTGAGTCTTAATGAACTGCACCGCTTCATAATATCTCGCACCGGGATCTGTTGCACGATAGTTCCATGCCAGAGCAGGAATGCCATAGTGAACCTTGGCAATGTAGGTCACAACACCAACAAGGATCACGGTCATGAGGACACTGTAGAGATCTACCTGATAAAACTGTCTTGTTCCACTCTTTTTCTCTGAATAGAGGAGGAAAACTGCCGTAATCAACAGCACCAGTCCAAGGCTTAAGAGATTTACCGGAATATGCAGAATATTAATAATCGCACCTACAAATGCAATGTATGATTCGAGAATCACTGCTGAGAGCGCAAGCCCTGTGATCAGTGCTTCCTTCTTCTGCTTTCTCGGATAGAGAAGAATCGCTATATAGATAATGAGACAGCTTACTCCATAGAATAAACTTGCACCAATTGATCCATTCATTAATATGTCTCCTCTGCCGGCGCATTCGCTGCGATGAAGCCTGCCGGGTTCTGATAAATCCTCTGTAAACTATCGAAGTATTCCTTATGATCTAAGTAAAGTTGCGAATCTGTATATACACAGACATAGTCCGTCTTCTGATCGATATTCTTAAGGAAGGTCTTCTCCTTATCATTCTGCTTCCAGAATTCGAAGTCCGTAAGCCACTGTCCCGTCATGGATTCATAGAGATAAGAATCCTCCTGAGATCCAACAAGTGGAATCTGCTTCTCGGTTGCTGTGCCGGACTGCAGGATATCATAGACATAATGAATCAGTTCCATACGTTCTGTCGAATAGTGAGGCGACTTGATCGTATTCCAGTTATAGACCAGAAGATCATTGTAGAACATGGACTTATTGTCGATGATATAGCCTTCGCTATTGTCCTGAATCCTGGTCTCGATTCCGCCCATTACCATGATGGCGACGAAGCTCCAGCTCAGCATATAGCAGATAGTCAGCGTCTTCGCATGCAAGGATGCCTGGGTCAGCGCATAGACGATCAGCAGGAATACAAGCAGCCAGAGCACGAAGTAATTCTTGTAATAATAATACGTCGACACCTTACGATTCTTATAAGAGATTGCAAACATGACCAGCGTCATGATGAGAAACATAGGGCTAAACCAGCTAAGAAAGTGGTTCTCCTTCTTCTTCATCATAAGAATCATTCCCAGTACTGCCACAGGCAGGAAGAAGAGGAAATTACTGTAGAGGTCTCTGTAGATTGCGCCTTCGGCGGCAAATGCAGAGCCAACCGTAATATCCACACTATCATCGGTAACGAAGACATCCATATAGGTATAGATGATTCCGTAGATTACCGGAATGAGAAAGATTCCAAGCCCGGTGAAGAGAGTCTCTGGACTGAAGAGATTCTTCTTACGGAACTGCTTATAGAGCAGGGCAAACCCAATCGCAAGATAGGTCACCGGCATGAAGAGAACATAACACTGGAAGATAGCATTACAGCCGATCATAAGGAAGAAGATATTTAAGAAAACGCCTTCACTGATACCAACCTTTGCAGTATTCCTGTCCCCACTCTTCTTTCCGACATGCTTCCATCGAATCACATCTCCATATCCAACAATGGAATTCTGCTCATACATATCCCAGAAGATCATGAGCGCCATGATAACATAGAGACTCATGCCAAGATAGGTGAAGCCCCAGATGGTCGAATTCAGAGGATATCCGAAGAGGAAGAAGAAGGATGCAATTCCTGCAACGATATGCTCAAAGTGATTCCTGGTCCATCTTCTTACGGTTCCGTAGAACATAAGACCAGACAGATAGAGATGAAGGATATCGCCTAAGACATACGCCTTATAGAGATAATCGAACTTGAGCCAGGGCATAACTACCTGTATCAGACTTCCATTGATCAGTTGAGCGAAGTACATATGACGAACTCTCTGATCGCGGATATACTCCATGGATTCGCGATAACGGGCAGAAGGATCTACCGTGCGGTAACTCCAGTCCAGGGTCTTCAATCCATAACGGATATTGCAGACATACAGGACTGCCATAAGAATGAGAAGTGCGAAGATCACATCATAAGCATTGAGAGAATACTTCTGAATCTCCCCCTTCTTACGAATACGAAGGAGAAGGAGGATACCGATCAGAAGGTTAACAAGTCCCATGCTTAAGGTATTCACAGGGATATGAAAGAGCTGAATCGTTCCTGCAAGAAATGCAATCCAGAACTCCATCAGGACACCGGTCAGAGGAAGCCAGGTGATAAGAAGTTCCCTGCTCTCTGTTTTCTTATAGAGAAAGATGGCCGCAAAAAGTGCTGCAAATCCAAGCATATAGATTGCGGATGTAAGTACTGTACCTGTCACTTTTTACTCTCCTATCACTTAGATCAGCTTCTTCATGGGTGGAATCAGTCGAAGCAGAATCGAGATGATCATACAGATCACAAATATACAGATGTCCCAGAGGACAGTTGCTACAAAAGGATTCATTCCAAAGGACATGAAGTAGGGGAAGATATTACCTTTGGTCTTACGGATCATAAGATCTGCAATCAGATATACGCCAAAGGTCTGCGGTCCCAAGTAGGATATCACTTTTCCTGCCTTCTCTCCGATATGAAGGTTCTGCACGAACTGGAAGAGGAAGAAGCCTTCGAGTACCAGTGGAAGATACTGGTAGTTATCCAGGATAAGATATCCACCAGCGCCTCCGTACTGACGGAAAAGCATATAGGTTAGCCCTACATTTACACTGGTGGCTGCAACAAATCCAAGGGCACTCCACTTCTTACTGAGGACGCCACACTTCTTGAAGAAGCCGCCCATCATGAAGAGTACCAGATGGGTACGGATCAGGGGCAGGTCGAAGTTCGACTGCATGGTAAGCGCCGGGAAGAAGTTTGTAAGCAGGGGAATTCCACCTTCAAAGATGGCATAGCATACGAAGAAGTAGAGGTAGAGATTCCTGTCCATCACTGTGGATAATCTCTGCAGAATCGGCAACATGATCATGAGTCCCAGATACATATAGAGGAACCAGTATGCATTCGTTACACTATTCTGCCAGATGGTACGGATGAAGTTCAGAAGGCCAGGGTCTGTGACTTCGCCATCATGAACTCCAACCAGATAGTAGAAGGCAGAGAAGATTACTATAACAGTAATCGTTCTAACCACTCTCTTCACAGACTTCTTCACAGGATCTACCCGGTTCAGAAGCAGATATCCGGAGATAATAATGAAGGTCGGAACCGCAATCTTCGATACCCAGAAATAGATGATGGAGAACCACCAGGTGGTATCTGCTTCAAGTCTCACAGAATAGATATCTGTGATGGTATGGTTGGCCACGACGAAAAAAGCACAGATGATACGAAGCAGATCGATATTCGCATTTCTAACCGGACTGGCTACTTTTGTTTCATTTGTCATATATTACTCCTCACTAGAAGTTCAATCTTAAAATCCTGCATAGATCAGGGCAACCGGGTCATAACCAGTGCCATAAGCACCGAAGATGGCAATGACCATTACCAGAAGGTAGGCAATCGCCACCCTCTGATACTTCGGATACGATATCGTGTTCTCAAAGAAGTTCGGATTCTTCTCACTTGCCATATCCACAAGAATTGTAATTACGATTCCAATCACTACTACGATTAGGTCAGATGTCTTAAGTCCTAGTTCCATCATACTACCATGCTGCAAACCTCCCAGCAGGGGATGACGGAACATGCTGACCATCAGATCTCTGAACTGGCCAGGTGCATTGACCCGAAAGAGCATCTCACCTAAGAAGATGATGATCCAGGTACGAAGCATATGAATCGTAGCTGCTGCTCTGCCGTCATCCTTCATATGAACAATTTTTCGAAGGAACTTCCCAACCGGCTCCATCATAACCTCAAGGAGCAGGATGATAAAATAATATACACCGTAGAGGATATAAGGCCATCTGGGTCCATGCCAGAAACCATTCAGCATCCAGACGGGGAAGAGCGCCATCGCAGAAGTAACCACGTTCGTGATGTACTTTCCGCACTTCTTTCTTCCGAACTTATTCCACTTCTTTACCAGTTTGGACGTTGTCACCGGATAGAAGATATAATTCTTAAACCACACACCAAGAGTAATATGCCATCTGCGCCAGAACTCTGCTGCACTCTTCGCATAGAAGGGCTGACGGAAGTTCTCCGGCAGACGGATTCCGAAGATTCTCGCAGAACCGATGACGATATCGATGGTTCCGGAAAACTCCAGATAGAGCTGAATCGTTGTAATCACAGCCCCCAAGAAGACCATCACACCGGAAAAGGACTTGCCTTCATCATAGAACGCAACCACCATGGTATTCATGCGATCAGAGATCATCAGTCTCTTGAACATACCATAGCTGATGCGAAGGAAGCCCTGCCAGAGATTCTCTCCGGTAATAGCTTCACCCCGATAGAGCTGCTCCTTCACATCATCCCAGCGCATGATAGGGCCTTCCATCAGTGTCGGGAAGAAGATCATAAAGAGCATCAGCTTGGCAGGGTTCTTCTCTGCTTCGATATGCTTCCAGTAGACATCCAGGAGATATCCGATTGCCTGCAAGGTATAGAAGGAGATTCCAATGGGCACCATGAAATGAGGTGCGGATGGAACTACAAAATCAGAGTACTTCAGTACCAGCAGAATCGCTGCTACCGCGAAGATCGCAAGGAATAAGACCCTTGCCGCCTTCTTCTTATTCGCATTCTTCTCTTCCTTATTCTCTGCCTTCCGTGAAAGGATCGTCTCCATGCGGATTCCGGCACACCAGGTAATCAGGGTTGCCAAAACTGCCCACAGAATCAGGAACTTACTGATCAACGTGAAGAAAACCGTGCTGGCAACGAGCAAAACGCCCCAACGATACTTCTTCGGTATCAGCTGGTAGGCGATCATGACCAGAGGCAGGAAATATATAAAATATGCATGTGTGTTATATGCCATCATATTCCTCAATCAAAAGTTACGAATCGACCAGTAGACATCTCCATTGGAGACTGGGGTGAAGCAGACAGAATCTATTATGCGATCCTCAGAGTTCGAGTAGACAATGATGTGTAAGCCGTTCGCATTCGGAACAGAATGATCCACGCCATCGTACATGAACTTCACGCCTGTCGGAAGAACTTCGATGTCTGCCTTACATTTCTGATCCTGACCTATTGCACCAGACCAGCGAATCTCCTGATCTGACTCCTTGCGGACGATATTCTCACCGCGATCAGTGATCTCGATGAAAAGCGTCTTACGGGAGCAGGTCGTCTCTTCGTCGATGCCCCAGTCGGAAAGCATCTTCGCGTATTCCTCTGTGTAATCTGCGGATCCGTTGTCCTGATAGAGCATGAAGACCGTATAGTCCTCATCGCTTCTTACGATATCCCGATACTTATCGACATCCATCTCAAGAGGGAGCTTGGCATTCTTACGAATGTGATCCCAGACCAGAGTCTGTGCATTCCAGCTTGTATCGCCTGCTTCTGCATTAGCCGAATTCTTAATATCCGTACCGCTTCCGCCCACTTCTGATTCTCCTGCAGACTGTTCTTCTACACCCTTACCGGTCCCATCCTTCATCGCACCAATGCTTACATAATGATTATCGAGTAGATACTGTCCAAGCGCTGTAGATACCTTCTCTGCGCCCAGGATATTCAGATGATCCGTTCCCTGGTAATCTGCCTTGGGATCCAGTCCGATACTGTCTGGATAAGGCTTCATGTTCATATCGAGGAAGGGTACATCAAGGCTCTCCGAAAGTTCTTCTACTGCATTGTGCTGTTCTGCGGTCCAGATGGTGATCGGAGTCTTGATAAATACCAGCTTGATTCCCTTCTCTCTACAGAATTCTGCTGTCTTCCTCAGATACTTCTCATTCCGCTCGAGAATGATGGGCTCTCCGTCTTCTGTCTCTATCCCTGCCTCCGGATCATCATCGATTCCGCGATAATCGAAAGCTGAGAGAGATGCCAGCGGATACTGCCCCTTCTTCACATTGGTCCTGGTCCGATGCAGAAGATAGGAGAAATCCTTGCCTGAAAGCTCGCTCCATCTGCTATGGAAGCGAAGAAAAGGGACATAGAAGTCCCACTTGTTCTGCTTGTAGAGACTGGTCACCGCATGGATGGCGCCCAGACGGTTCAATCCCCAGTGCATATAGTCGATAGCCTCGATAAATGCTGCTTCACTGATACCAGTCTCATTGGTCGCCATATCGATATCGATAACAGCAGTCATATTCTTCTGACTCTTATAGGCTTCCTTGACCCAGTAGTAGGTGGCCGCAATCGGCTGATCTCCTGTGGTCAGATTGTAGGACTTGATGCCATACTTCTCGTAGATCTCCATGGGGGAGATCCCGAGTGCTACCTGACTGGAGCCGAAGAAGACCACATCCAGACTATCCTTCTCCTCTGCGTAGAAACCGTTGATTACTGTCGTTGCCGCCAGTGCATCGGTATTCTTCGGCAGAAAGATCAGATTCAGGACCTGCAGATGCAGGACAATGATCAGGATCCATATTATGCAATTTCTTACAATTCGCTTCTTACTTGTCATTCTTATCTAATCTCTACGCTCTTAGGATCATCATCGAAATTATATACGATTGTTCCGTTGTCGATGAGTGCCTGTCTGATCTGACCTGACTTCTCATCTCCGATATTGACCCAACCGGGCAGATCCATGAAGGCAACTTCCGGATCTACAAAGACATCAAAATCAGAAGACATCGTTCCACCGATTCCATGGTGAGCCACCTGGAGGTAATCTGCCTTCAGCTTATCGCCATACTGTTCCTTAATTCTGTTCTCTAACAATGCAGTTACATCCGCACAGAAGAGCATACTCTTCTCCTTGCCGGAGAGTTTGAACATCATGGAACCATTGTTGGCTGGATCCATCTCATAGATAGAATCCTGAATATCATATGCATTCAGAACATCCATCTGAAGACCACAGAGATCAATCTGATCTCCGGTGTGAACATACTGTACATTCTGGTCCTTGATGGCATCTAAAAAGGCCGTGTAATACTCAAATCCGCCATCGAAGTTATTCACCACAGATTCATAGAAATCATAATCCAGATCTATGGTATAAATGGTTCCGATATCGAATCCCAGATTGGAATTCATAAGGTTATTAAATGCAGACACATGATCCTGATGTGGATGCGTGATGATCCAGGCATCCACATGGCTGTTGTGCTGCATAATAAGGTTAAGAAGGAGCTCTGAATTCAGGTCAAATCCTCCATCCACAAGGATCAGATGCCCTTCCAGATCTGTAATGGAATAACACATTCCCTGCGCACCATTGGCCTGAGGATATGAGGTCACGGTCCAGACATTCTGTCCGTTTACTTTGGCAGACTTGAAGATGGTGAACTTATCTGTAACGGTAAGGATCTGATATCCCGCACCAAGCATGGCATCATTAACCTTCTCATCTTTATTGAAGCAGAAGTACTTCTGATCTTCATTTGAAGATTCGATGTCTCTTACAAGCTGGATAAAACTTCCGTCCTTGATCTCTTCCTCTGACACCACATAGGGAAGAGAATTGTCCGTAACAAGATCTGAAGAGTACATGAGAAGTCCCTGGCGAATCAGATCTGTTCCATAAGTATCATCCAGATAGGCCGGCATATAGACTCTAACGCGCTTACCATAGGCATCCGCCTTAATGGTGTCTGCAATCTGCAGGATCTCACCATTGATCTTATAAGGACTCTCCTTTGCGATGTAATAATTGTTGTCCTTGGAGGATGATCCGAAGATGACACAGAGTACCGCAAATGCAGCCAGGGCGAGATAGGTCATCCACTTCTTTGGAAGACTCGTTACAACTTCTGTCAGAACATAGGCAATCGTCACAAAGACAGGCAGAATCAAATAGATTCTGACATAGGTTGACATGAAATCTGCGTTTACTTGCAGATAAGGAACAATAATTCTCGTCGCAATTGGATTATAGATTACAACAATAAGTACAAATAGCGAGTACCAGACAACAGAATGATATGCATTCTTCCACTTCTTACGGAAGATCAGTAAGAGTGCCAGGCATGCAACATAGAGCAGGAAGTAGATGTTCTTGCCCCAAAAGTATGGATGTAATTGACGAATGAGATCAAGTGCTTCAGACATGGAGAATTCCTTTCGAGATCAGGATTGCAAGGGCCATGATAAAAGTCGTCGGAACCATGGCAACAATTGTCTTCAGAAGAATTCGAATCTCTCTCTTCTGGATTACCATCACGAGTCCCATGCATCCCAACGCAATACTGGAGAACACAACCCCCATCAGTGTGAGGGAACCATTCGCCATCAACACGGTTCCCAGGATTCCTGCCTCCAACCAGGTGAACTTCTCTTCCTGCATATATTTCATCGCAAGATAGATTAAGAAAGGAATCAAAATGGTATAGAGGACTGACTTATTGTTCCAGTTCCAGAGAAGCATTCTTCTCGAGAAACTGTGATTTACCACGTTACCAAATTCTACCAGAAGGGTAATGACGAAGAAGAAGATGGACTTCTTCTCTATATCATCCTTGAAGAAGAATTCTGCATAGAGCCAGAAGACACCATATCCCAGAATGAGATAGAAAATCGGCAGAAAGGTCTTGCAGAGAAGCAAAGGATGAAAGTGACAGATCTTCGACCAGAAGGCAAGGAAAGGATAATAGGAGGTCAAAAGATACTTGTAAGAGACACCTGAGATATCAATATAGTCATTACTGCCATTGTTTAAACCATGAATAATATTCGTCTCCCGAATATCATTCACCATCGTCATGTAGATAGTATCATCGCCATAAGCTAAGGGCTGCAGGAACACCATGTTATACATCTCATACAAAATAATGAGAAGTGCCGGTATCAGCATCCAGTGGAAGGACATCTTAGGAAGATGGAGTCCCTTCTCCTTCCAGTTGCCGACCAGGAGATAAGTAGCCTTACCTGTCAGGAAAAGATAGACATTGATGACAATTACCAGTCCCAGGAAGGAGCCGAAGCACGCACAGAGGACTACAAAGCTGGTCTGGGTCAGATTCATGGGAATGCATAGCACATTGAAGACAGCAAGTTCGGTTGCAAAGCCCAGCAGCATGGTCTCCAGGACAGAAGTCTCTCTGCGCCAGATCTTCCCAGTCAGATAGGTCATAATCGCAATAATTGCTACGATAACAAGTCCCTTAACAAAATACATTCATACACCTCACAGCACATTCATCCAGAGTCCGGAATAATACACCATATAGATCGTTACAAAAGTGATAAAAGAAGCCGCACCAACGATCAGACAGTTTACGGTCTTCTTCTCTAGTCTGCATTCAATCTTCCTGTTATAGAAGAGAAGCACCATTAGGAATACATAAGGGAAGAGATATCGTCCCTGCACTCCCTTAATTCTCTCTGCTCCAACCGGGTTGAAGGCAAGATACATCGCTGTCCAGACCAGCATCTCTGATAAGAGAGACAGGATGAGACCACCGACCTTGATTGGACGCATATCAAGACCCGTATTCTTATGCTCTTCTGCATCCAGACTTCCCTGGGTCAGTGCCAGGAAGGTAAGAACTATCGCTACCAGATAGGTACCGGTTCCCGTATACATACCTGCATAGACCAGATTGGTCCAGGACTTCATGCCCAGATACCAGGGCAGCTGCCAGGACAGGATATTACCCAAAAGTAGCTTTGCATACTGTAGCGGATGATAGAGAACCAGCATAAGCTGCTCATAGGTATTCGCTGCTCTTCTTCTGGGATCCGAATAGAGATCCGAACCACCGTTTCCACTCATGATGGTCGGCAGAACAAAGGTTGCTGCCAGAAGAAGTGCGATCACCAGAAGGAAGAGAATCCATCTTCTCCTCTCCTTCTTGCTCTCATACTTATCTCCCGGCAGGAATGCCAGAAGGAGAATCAAGGGGAAGTATACCGCCTTGGGAATACTTCCGATGGCCATTACAAGAGCAGCCAGTCCCAGTCTCTTGTAATTCACCTTCTCGCGACTTACGTACTCTCTCGTATAGATTGCATACCCCAGAAGAAGAAGAGCATTCACAAAAGCGTCGTAGCTATAGGATGATGCAAGTAGGAGAGGCACCGGCATGAGGCCGATGAAGAAGAGGGTTCTCTTCCCTAACATGGCAATCTTGATTGCGATCGTAACAAGTCCAATATAGAAGAATAGATTGATGAGATTCGCGAGGTAGATCTGCGCCGGGAATCCTGCGCCACAGAATCTTGCGATCCGCATGGTCATAGCCTGCAGGAAGTATCCGACCCTTCCATACACCGTAGTATAGGGATAGTTCTTCGCGACTCTCTCTGCACTGTCAACATTCTCATGCTGGTCTGCCCACTTGGCGACCAGGATCTGCTCATCAATGGTATTGACTCTCGGAAGTCTGAGTTCCGAATACGCGAGATAACTCTCTGTCTGGGGAACCTCTCCCACATAAGACATCTGATAGATACAGTTGAAGTGAATCTGTTCATCCCAGCTCGTCGGGCTGATGCCGTGAGAGAAGAGGATGGAGACGCCGAAACTAAGTCCTAAGAGTAAGAATGCCAGGTGCAGTCTCTCATAGAAATACTTCCGGAAGACAGTAAGAATGGACAGAGCCACAAGGCCTGCCACCAGAAGCAGCCATCTCTCGTAATTGAAGTGAATGGCATTGGAGAAAGTAATGCCCTGCAGGGTGTCTGCATCGGTCTTCTCCATGATAAGGATCACAGACTTCGAGACATCACGAATCTCTGTAATACCACATCCTAAGAGATTCGATGTCTTATCATCGAGATAGGTATACTTATCCGTTCCAAAATCAGACGCTGTATCAACAAGCACGGTATAGGGAATATCCCAGTCTGCCTGGCTCGTGATCATGACGCGGTTGAAGAAGTTGGGCTGGAAGTTATAACGGAGATAGACAGGATCTTCATACGTATTGATCCAGGAGTCATCGACCTGACTAATCGTCTCACCGGAAGCTAAGTAAGAAGCCCTTCCCTCGATGGGATTCTCGATTCTCTCTGCCTGATCCAGACTGTAGGTCACAGATACCTTGGGATTCCGAAGGGACTTCCCATCGAAGAAGAGAAGCTCTATTACTGCTGCAAACCCCAGAATCAGGAGGCAGGACAGCAGAATCAGAAGAATTCTCTGCCAGATATTCAGTTTGTCCCGATTCAGATTCAACATCTTCATCTCTCGTCTCCTACTATGTGGATGCATGCGCCCAACTAATTCTACGCTCGCCCGATTCTTACGCTCTTAAGAATACAGCACAGATAACCATGATCTGGAACCATACAGATGCCAGAATCACCTTTCTTCGAAATACACCTTCGCTGTCTGCGGTCAGTCTCTCCGGCATAAGAGAGATACCTAAGAGCAGGGTGAAGGGAAGGAAGTATCGTCCCTGCACACCATTAATGAATTCTGCATCATGACTGGTCCAGCCGATCAGCATGCCGCCTACAGCGAATCCGATTCCCAGGATTGCTGCAGCGAAGAGGTATGCTCTAACTTTCCAGGAGATTTTCCCAGTCTCTTCTTCCACAGGAATTGCCGACATGAAGAGCAGCATCAGCATCACTACCATGATGTACTGGGGCAGGATCATGTTCATCCAGCCCAGATAGTTACCGCCCATAGTCTGCAGATAGAAGTCCAGCTGGAAGTAGATGGTACTGCAGAGCAGGTAGAGTATGTGCAGCGGGTGATGAATGATATCGCTAAAGGTATAGAAGTCAGACCAGAGAGTCGGACCATACGCTCCTACCGTACGATGAATAAGGGGGAAGAAGCCGAAGAGGACACTGCCGATGGACAGAGCGAGGGACGCCCAGGCGATGATGCGGTCTTCCTTTGCTTCTGCCTTCCTCTTCCCTACGAAGATCAGGATGGGAAGCAGGCATAGAGGCATCAGCGCACCATACTTACATCTGCAGAGGATCAGTGTCGTAACGAGAATCATTCCTAGATCCAGTCGATAGAGCTTATCCCTCTCGCCATAGAGTACTCGGAGCACTGCTACTGTCAGTGCTATCGAAAGGGAGATATCGATTCCATCTGCATTAATGGTTGTAGCTTCCTGAATCATGGAGGGAAGCATAGCCATGACGAATATGATCTCCTTGCCTCTTACTGCTCTCTTCAGCGCATAGAAGAGAAGGAGAAACACGGGGATAAAGCTTATGATACGGCCCAGGGTAATAATTCCTGCACCGAACAGATGCATCTTTCGTCCGATGGCGATACCGATTGCCGCCGGTGTATAGGTAATCTTGGGATTCTCCTGAGAGCCCCAGTACTGCTGCTCCACCTGATTCTCAGCTGAAGACTTCGACTTCAGATACTGATAGTAGCTTACATAATACGCATGGCTGGGAGCCTCAGTGGTTAACATATTCTGAGCTTCTTCCTGAGTGATGACTTCTGTATCGTCTGCAGAAGACTGCCATCCCAGAAGGTTCTCAGAGATCTTATAGACAGCATTAAGATGCGCCCCCTCATCCGGTCCGAGCTTGGCCGGAACCAGGAGATTGAACATGAGAGCAAGGATGGGGAATACCATAAGGAAGAGGTATTCCAGGGGCGTCTTCCACACATAGAGGCCCATGAAGGCGATGAGGAAGATCAGGACCAGAAGCACTGCCATGACGACGAAGAGCTTCTGATAGGTATCCCAGATGCCAGACTTTACGCGAAGAGCAATTCTCAATTCATCAGACTTCGCAAGGGAGAGCGCATTCGTTTCCGGGAAGTCCCTGGCCGTGATCGTAAGGGTAATATTCTCTCCCACACTCACCGGAACGGGCTGCTCGAAGAGAAAGTCCTGCCACTCCCACTCCTTGATCCCCGCGACATCCAGGGAAGATACACCGAGCAGATTGCCGGAATTCGTATCCTTGATCTCCACCTCGATCTGACCGCTCTGATCAGCGACGCCATAGGTTACGAAGGCAAGGCGCACTGCATCGAGCTTGGTATTCTCCGCGAGGGCAAAGGAGAGTTCCATAGAATCTCCATCCTTCAGCTGCTCTGTGAAGAGCTGGTCGCCCATGGGATAGACGTCCGTTCCGTATTCCGTCCGGATCTTGCTCAGGGTATAGAAGAGAATCATTCCGGCTGCGAGGATAAGGATTGCAAATGCAATCCATGCCTCCCTCGATACCTCCCGGAAGTTCCATATCTTATTCTTTTTTTGCTTTCCAGGTCCTAATCTCATATCAGAGCTCCATCTAAAGCACTCTATCTCGTTCTCAGGAAGAGACAGCAGATTGCAAGAACATATACACATACGAAGAGCATCCCTAGCTTGCGGTGCGCATCTTCTTCATCCTGATATCCCAATCTCTCCGGCAGCAGTGCCATGAGGAAGGGGAAAATATAGGGCGTCACGTATCTTCCCTGCACACCCTCTACTGCAGCACTACCCATAGGTGTGTGGCCTACCAGCATACCGCCAATTGCCATGGCAAGTCCGAGCAGCATGACGAAGATCATGAAGAGACGCTCTATGAGAGAGAATCTCCCATCTGTCTCTGCGGTCTCATTCATGCTCAAAGTCTTCTTCCCACGAATCATGGATAAGAAGAGAAGCAGGATCATCATGATTCCGATGTGGTAAGGGATATAGAGTTCAAACCATCCCAACGCAGTTCCAATAATCGAATAATAGAAGCGGTCCATATGCCAGTTGAAGGAATTGCCCAGTAACAGCATCATCTCGTAAGGATGGGTTAGAACATAGCCTGCAGAATAATTCACAACACCCTGATTGGTCAGGACATCTGAACTGAATACACGAATAATGCTGGGAAGAAAGCCCAGAAGAGATGCTGCGATCACTACTCCAAGCGCTATATATCTTGTCTTCTTTTCTCTTCGTCTCATAACAATGAGGAGGCCAAAGAGTACGATAGGAAGGCAGGCACCATACTTACAGGATGAAAGTATCAGAGCCAGCAGGAAGTAGAGAAGGAGCTTCGCTTTCGATGCGAGAATATCCTTCTCCCCCATCATGTAAGACAGGCTAAGCCCGATGAAGAGAAAAGCCATAGAGAAGATGGGGCTGTCAGATGAGATTGCCGATGCCTCCTGCAGTGTCATAGGAAGACACATAACAAGTACCAGAAGATTCTTCCCTACCGGTGTCAGGCGAATCGCAAAGTAACCTGCAAGCAGATAAACCAGGAGATTTATGAATCTTCCCAGAAGAAGAGTGCCCACCAGGCCTAGACCAAGCAATCTTCCGATCACGATTCCAAGCGCCGCCGGCAGGTAGATCATGTGAGGAACCTCACTATTATGACTGTACCTCTGCTTTACCATCTTAGAAGACACTCCAGTCTCCTTGAGACGAGGGAAGTAAGTATCATAATACTCTCTACGAATGGCCTTCTCCTGAAGTTCTGTTTTCGTCTCAATCTCGCGGACGTATTCCTTCCCCTCATCTGCCTGGTAGCCCATGATTCTTCCAGCCACGGAATAAGCTACCGTCGTATGGTAGACTTCATCCGGTGCTGCACCAACAGGAACCATGAGCATAATGCAGATGCCAAAGACTGCTGCGATACTAAGGAATACTCTCTCCCAGAGAATCTCCTCCTTCAGTAGGATCCGGTAACTAAGTCCTGAACCACACAAGCATAGACAGGAGATCAGCAGGCAGATCTTCATGTAAGGATCCGTTGTCGAATTCACTGAGACTGCCTTAATGGTGTAGATCACTGCAAGAAGAGAGACCAGGCCCATGCCAATCAGGGAACGATATTTAATTATATTTTCTATTCCCTTATGTCCAGACAATTCCACCGTCTCCCCATATCATGCATCTTAAACTTCTAGTCTCAGATCTCTAACTTCAGATCTCTAACCTCAGATTTCTAATCACAGATCTCAGATTCCTAATCTCTTATCCTTGATCCTTTATATCTACTCTCTTATCTGCCCAGCACATCCAGGTAGGTCATAATGGCTGTCATCTCCAGAAGAGCTGCTGCCATAACTACTTTTCTACCAAGCATCTCCACATCCTTCACCCGAATGGATACCGGGCTTAAGACGAACATCATAGGGATGAAGAAGGGCAGGAAGTATCTACCCTGAATCCCACTGATTACCATATCTGTTCTAGGCGTCCAGCCGATCAGCATACCGCCGACAGCGAATCCCATGCCCAGGAACGTAATAATGAAGAAGAGCGTCTTCTCTCTTCTGCTGAACTTATGTCTCAGCCCTGCACATACCGCTGCCATCCAGACCAATGGAATGAAGAAAACAACCTGGTGCAGACGAATCGTCATCTCATAGAGTCCCAGGGAATAGCCCAGGGCGGATCTCCAGTAATCGTCCATACCCAGATAGAAGGTATTGCCGAGGATCATGAAGAAGCGATATGGCTCCCTTAAGAGTTCGCCCAGCGTATAGTAAGGCACGGTTCCAAGTTCCGGCGTCAGTACCTTCTCCTGAGTAAGCAGGGTGTGAAGTCCAGGCAGAGTTCCAAAAGCTATGGACGCGGCAAAGATAACCCAGACCGCAATCTTCAGCCTCCGCTCTATATTTGCCCTGGATATCAGAACCAGGAAGATCAGAAGCAGAATCGGGAGGCAGGCTGCATACTTACAGCGTCCTAAGATAATGCCGAAGACCAGGGCGATGCCCAGGTCCAGATAGGAGAACTTATCGAGCTTCTCTCTCCAGGCCAGGCTCATGCAGGCCCCAGTCACAGCGATCGTCATGGCATTGATCGGTCCGTCGGAAGAGAAGGAACTGATCTGCTGCAGGAAGATTGGAAAGAGACTGAGAACCAGGATGAGTTCCTTGGCGATGGGGCTTCGTCTTATGGCATAGAAGCCGCAGGCCGCATAGAAGAAGAGGCTCATTGCACGTCCCAGGAGCAGAATCATAAGATAAGGCAGGCCGATTGCCCGACCGATGATGATGCCTAGCGCCATGGGGGCATAGATAATGCGATAGAACTCGGTGCGGTAGGTATAGAGCACCTCATTCCAGGTCTCGCCATCCGTCCCTCTCTCTTCCTGCATCCATCCCAGGTACTTATTCATGTATTCACGATTCAGGTCCCTGGCCTGGAAGCCGGGATCTGTCTCATAATCCGGTGCCATAAAGGCATTGTCGATGCCGCTCTCTGAACCATGTCCTGTCCATTCGGATGCCAGTGAACGGGGGATCATGTAGTGATAATCCTCGTCCGGCACGGCGTAGACCGGGATCATGCAGTTATAGATCAGTCCCAGACTCAGTGTCAGGATCAGGAAGACATACTCGAGTCTTACCTTGGAAATGAAGAGCATCTCGTAGGCGAGCGCCATCACAGCCACGGTGACGAAGAGACAGGTAGTGTAGAAGCTGTGGAAGTGATCACTTCCCATCCCCTTCAGGGCTTCCTTCTGGGCGAAGAAGGCTGCGATCAGGCCAACCAGAATCAGCATGATCATTGCAGGCAGAACCCTTTTTACCAGAGTCTCCTTCGATATATGAATCTCTTTTACCGTCTTATCATTCATCAAAACTAGTCTTCTACCTTCTCGACCACTACCTTGGAATTCATGTCAAAGAAGCCGACCGTATCCTTGTCCGATACGACGGTCAGGTTCAGCACATCATAGAGTCTGTGATATGCGGTGAATTCGCCATTGGAATAACCCGTGCATGACATGGAGATCAGGTATTCACCACCCTGCAGGTTCATTTCCTGGGTGAATTTGCAGGTGTATACGTCACCTGCCTTAGCCAAGGAGACGCCCACCTTCTCATACATGGTATTGGTGCCGGTGATGGCAGTACCATGTATATCCTTGAAGGTTAGGGTGAAGATCGGATCCTGGATATCCTGATTGAACTTGACCTTGCTCATGACGGTGAATTCCGTACCCTTCTCGATGGAAGAGGTCAGCATGCCGTCTTCGTCTGCGATACCGAAGTCAATAAGTTCTGCTTCCTTATTGCCATACTCGATCAGATCCGGATTGATATCGAAGTGATCTCTCCAGCACTTTACATTATCGATACGGGCGATACCGCTGCCGTCCAGAGTATCGTCTGCCTTCTTTCTGCCATTCGCCTGGATGAGGTCTGTGATGGAATTGCCGGAAGCCTTACCCGCCAGGGCAGGATTGTCCCCATTCTCCAGAGTGGTATCAGCCAGCTTATTCACCAGAACCTTCTTGTAGAGATTGATCATGTCACGGGCAGACCCTTCTGCGAGCTTATTGCCCTTATTGAGAAGCACAACGCGGTCGCAGTACTTCTGCACGGATGATAGATCATGGGATACGAAGAGGATGGTCTTGCCCTGCTTCTTGAAGTCTTCAAACTTCCTGAAGCACTTGGCCTGGAAGAATACATCACCTACAGACAGCGCTTCATCGACGATCAGGATCTCCGGGTCGATATTGATGGATACCGCGAAGGCAAGGCGAACCAGCATACCGGAGGAATAGGTCTTCACCGGCTGGTAGACGAAGTCACCGATGTCTGCAAAGGAGAGGATATCGTCAAGTCTATCGTCGATCTCTTCCTTGGAAAATCCACTCATGGTTCCATTCAGGTAGACATTCTCGATTCCTGTGTACTCGGAATTGAAGCCGGCACCCAGTTCCAGAAGAGCAGAGATTCTGCCTTCGA
>Ga0256404_1003772_pt1 | contig 30032 bp, 20 predicted proteins | sample RumenRJG_01DNA_FD_185990 | JGI IMG/M metagenome (GOLD analysis project Ga0256404, IMG submission 185990) | Bovine rumen microbial communities from Lethbridge, Alberta, Canada - RJG_01 | ecosystem: Host-associated > Mammals > Digestive system > Stomach > Rumen | place: Canada: Alberta | collected...
ATTCTACACTAAACAAAGTGGTCTTTTTATTTCATATTTTAAAGAACTTGAAGATCAAGTGAATTGATCTATAAAGGGTAGTTGTTTGAGGCTAACTATCCACACATATACACGAAGCCTCCTTTTTATTTCATATTTTAAAGAACTTGAAGATCAAGTGAATTGATCTATAAAGGGTAGTTGTCTGAGGCTAACTACCCACACTTATACACGAAGCCTCAGAATATAAGCGCTAATTTTTGCCTTAAACATACATTTTGGAATCTATAGCACATGACCAAAGAAGAACTTATAGAGAGAATTAAAAAGTTACTAGCCCTATCAGATAGCTCAAATCCTAACGAAGCAGCGATTGCTTTATCTCGAGCTCAAAAGCTTATGGAGCAATATCACATTGATATTAACGATGTCAGTGAAGAGATTATTGGTGAGCTTGAGGCCGACTCTATTGCAGGTGTTAAGGCTAAAGTAGATATGCGCCACATTGGATCTATTCTGCAGAAAGTTCTAGGTGTGTCAGTAATTATGAGAAGTCGCGGTTCTACTGTTGATTCACTCCTATTCATTGGTCCAAAAGAACTACTTGATACCTGTGAGTATATCTTTGTGATCTTGTGTAGATCATACAAGGCAGCCAAGGCAAGATATAAAGAAAATGACTTGTACGTGGACATCTACAAGACCTTAAGAGATGCTGATGGCTTTATTCTAGGACGTGAATTTCAAGTTCAGACTATATTCGAAACCATTCAAGCTAGAGAAGAAAGCATGACCACAACTCCACATGGTATCGCCTTACTTAAGTCATTGCTTTCAAGCTGTGCGATGTGGGATGAGACTTTTGACTATTGGTACAAAAAGTTACAACGCGATTTCGTTAAAAGTTTTTCTCAAGGTTACTTTAATTCAATATATTCAAAGGTTGCTGAGTTCGTGCAAGATAAAGAAATAGAGCAAGCTATTGAAGATTACCAAAATCAAAAGCACACTGGTGTAAAAATGAGTAAGTCAAGGCATACCAAGATCTACGGTAACGCTTATAGCGCTGGTAAAGATGCTGGAGATGAAGTAAATCTTATGAATGCGGTGAAAGGTACTGCTGCTGAAAGGAAGATGTTGAAGTAAGGATAAAATAAGGCCTCAAATGAGGTCTTATTTATTTTGACTTATCGATTTTAGACAATCTAAAATCATAAAAGATCATGCATGGTTGATTAAGCAATTTTAGATCCTCCAATAGTTAAAGGACTCTAGTTTCCAAGATACAAAATTGTAACAAACCTTGATCCACTCAAGGTTGAAAGCTATTTAAAAACTTATATTGATTTTAAGTCAAAATTAGGGTGGAAAATACCCTCTGTAGGTAGTCACATATACCTGTAAACCAGGATGAAAGCTTGTCTTCAATAAGCTGTTGAGCTTTTTCTCTGCAGCCTTTCTTAAGTAGATGAGCATCATCAAGATCTTTAGCAAGGTTTTTAAAACATTGCATTAAGGTATCGATAGCGGTGATATATGGAATATCAGCCATTTGTTCACAGCTATTTCTAAATAGCTGACCTAAAGAGCGTTGGTCTTCATTAAGTCTGCGGTTATATTCCATCACTATGTAACGGATAGATGAGATTGAAACAAAGGCAAATAGATTGTCGTAGTCACGACCTTGAGTCTCTTTACCTAATCTAAAGTACTGTTTCTGTGCTTTAAAGTTAGTTTCAATAAACCATCTTTTAGCGTAGTGTCTAACCATCTCTTGCTCATCGATGTTGATATCAGTTGATAAGATAGCAAGGTATTCACGTTTAACATTACGGTTACGGATGAAGATGATTTTAACCTCAATACCACCTTTGGTCTTAACTACAGCAGAGCAGATGACATCACCTTTGCGCTTATTAGGAATAGCCTGATAAAGCTTACGTAGGTTATAGAGTTCACCTTTGTATTCGTAGCGTTGCTTTAAAGCTTTAACCATACCGATGACATCTAAGCCTAAAGCTCTAATCGCACGGATAAAAGGCTCTGTAGTGAACCAAGAGTCCATGAGTACGTAGTCAGCTGTAATGCCCATGCTTAAAGCTTGCTTGAGTAAGTTAATTGCAACTGTGGTCTTCTTTTGCTTAGATTCCTCTCTACGCTTAGAGCCACTAGTTCTTTTATCAGTTTTAGTAGTAGCTTCAACATATCTGTTTTCCTCATTAGTTGAGGATAACAAGACATTAGCTAATGGTAAAAAGTTAATACCATCGGTCCAGCCAAGTTGAAGTGCCGTAAAGCCTCTAACAAAGGTATTAGTAACATGGTCAAAGACTTTTGATACTAACTCAACGTGCATTCCTTTAGCTCTTTCAAGTACTGTGTCATCTAAAACAAAGCAAGTCTTTCGATCGGCATCGTTTAGTTTAGAGAAAAAGTCTACAGCCCTTTGTGCTAGTAACAATTGTAACTTTCTCCAGTTGTTGTATTCACTTGAAAGAAAGTTGTAGAAAGTTGATTTATTAGTTTCTACATTAGCTTGCTTTGATGAAGTGTAATTACCATGTACGTTCTTTACATTATGAAAGAAGCAAGACTTAAACAGCATACGAAATAAATCGTAAACTGTAGCGCCATATTTCTCTCTTTTTCTAAAACCTGAAAGTCTTAGTAGAGAGTTAATGCCTAGTAGCTGAAATAGCTTTTCTAGTTGGATATCGAAATTGCAATATTTGTCGTTTTGAGGTATATTATTCATGGTGTGTTTTTGATGTTAAATTATTGATTTGACAAGAAATATTATATCATTTTTAACACACCAATACCACCTCAAATTCTCAAAAATTACCCTAAAATTCCTTATAAATAAGCCATTTAGATCTGCATTTTAGGCTGTAAAAATCAATATATGTTTTTAAAGAGCTTTCAACCACGAGTACATCGAGGTTTACATTAAATTTCCATGTTGGAAACTAGAGTTATGTTGAAAAAAAAAGATAAAGTAAGTAATCTGAAAAAAGAATTAAAAAGAAGTTTGTTCTTACTGCTTTTTGAAATCCTACTAATTTGATTATTTTGCGTAATTGTTTTGAGTGACCATTTTAGGATAATAGATACTACTGAACTAACAGTTTACCCAACTTCTCAAGCCTCTCTTTAATCGCAAAAAGCTCAACACTACACTCTTCACCTATTCTGTAAACTAAAGCACTGCCCTTTTTGTATTTAAGCCAAGCCTTATCAATAAAGTGCTCACCATCATAATTAGGATTACCTGTTTTTATAAAGTTAACCCATAGCTTATGAGTAGTATCAGCAACCTTAGTATCTTGCTCTTTAGCTTTACTATCTAATGTTTTGAAGGCATATTGAATCTCGGATGCGTGAGTTACGCCATAAGGAGACTCTTTGTCACTTGCATAGTCAAAGTGATACATATATACATCGTTAGTCTCTGCTAAATTATCAGCAAATACCTTCACACCGATGTTAAACATCACATCACCTAAAAGCTCATAGGTCTTTTTAAATGGAGTATCAAAGCCTTCATAAATTGCCTTAATAGCATCACTCTTATCTCCAAAGTTGTTATCAAGTGCCATTTGATATTCTTCGTTCGTAATTTTAGGATTTGCAAAGTAAGTGCCTTCATCGGTGTTGTAGCCCATGAGGATATTAACCTTGTTAAAGTTTTGCTCTTTTAATTCTTTAACTGGGTCAAAAGGTATTACATAACCATCGCAGTTTGGAATTAAAAAGCTAAAACGACCTGTAACAAAATCATAGTCATAATTGCTTTGATGAGCTAAAAGTACAGGATCAATTGTCTCTAAAGTTTCGATGGCCTCAGAGCTATCAGATAAGCCAAACTTATTTAAAAATCTCTCACTTAAGTCATAAGCAAGAGCTCGATTGTGCGTTGCGTCTAAAGATATAAATGGGAAAGACAAGATAGTGCCACTTTCCATAATAGCGTTTTTAAATAAGCCTTTGGTTAAAGGAGATAACACTAAAGCAGATACTGAAAAGCTACCTGCTGACTCTCCTCCTATGGTGATGTTATCAGGATCACCACCAAAAGCTGCGATATTGTTTTTCACAAACTTTAAGCTTTCTATCATATCTAACAGGCCATTGTTACCAGTGGTGCCGTATTTTGAAAATTGAGCTTTTGAGGATAAAAAGCCTTGTGCATTAACACGATAATTAGTTGAAACTAAAATCACACCATCTTTAGCAAACTCAGTACCGTCATACCAAGGGTGATTTGATGTACCTGCTACATAAGCACCGCCGAAGATCCAGAAATATACAGGTAGCTTAGCATCTGCTTTTACATTTTTAGGTCTGTAGATATTGATGCACAAAGTATTAGTTCCCTGCACATCATTTTTATCATCACGTAAAGTGCTTACCTGGGTTGGAATTGGGCAAAACTTGGTTGCTTTGTAGGTGCCGGCAAAAGGTTCAACAGCCTGAGGTGGGGCAAATCTTAAACTGCCAGATGGCTCTTTGGCAAAGGGAATACCTTTGAACACTTCAACATCGTTTAAGTTTAAGCCTTCGTATGTTCCGATGTTAGTAGTTACAACTGGAGCTTGTTCTTCTTGCTCGTTAGTAACTGCACTATTACTTATTACAACTTCATCTTGAGCGTAAACAGGACTTACTACAGATAAAGAGAGAATGAAGGATGATAAAACTAAAGGAGATACGAGATGTTTAATTTTCATATGACGACCTAAATTTAAAGCAACTTTTGTTAGTTTAGGTCATTGAAGAGAAAATTAAATGTAGATCATTCGCAAATTAGATATTTTAAGGAGCTTGCCTATTGTTAACTTAAAATTGAGTTTTTGCTCTTGTTGATAACTTAAAAATCTCCATAATTACTCATTTTTTAAATTTCAAATTCATCTATAATTAACCGTAAGATGTCGTAATAATAATCGGTGCTGCACTAAAAGAGATGGAAATGGATTTTCTAAAATTATCATCAAAGTTACCTGACAATAACTCTAAATTTGCAAATATCATTAAGTCCAAATGCATCTATGTAGATAAAACAAAATATATCTATAGCATGGCATTTAAAAAAGGTCCATATTTTCTCTCAAGACCACGCCGTTTTGGTAAAAGTACCTTAATTTCTACCTTTGAAGAGTTATTTTCTCATGGTGTTAAGCCTTATGATGGGCATGACTCATATTTCAAAGGTCTTTACATAGAAGATAAATGGTCTGATGATAATGAATATCTTATTATGAAGTTGGACTTTGCTCAGCTTTTTGTTAACTTCTGCAAGACAGGAAATGACTTTGAAAGAAAGTTTGTTAATGTTTTAAATGAATATGTTCAAAAGTTTAATCTGCCACCTCACTCATACGAAAAATCATCAGAAATTTTTAACTATATCTTAGAAAGCATTCCTGAGAGTAGTTTAGTAATTTTAATCGATGAGTATGATTTTCCTCTAACTTACAACATCAATCATCCAGATGTTTTTGATGAAATAGCTGAGGTTTTAAGAGGATTTTATCAACAAATAAAATCAAATTCTGATAAATATAGATTTGTCTTTATCACTGGTATTACAAGATATAAAGATACATCCATATTCACAGCAGGTAATACTATTGAAGATGTTTCATTGTATACAGAATATGGTGAAATTGTCGGATATACAAAAGATGAAATTAGGCATTACTTTGCTGATTATTTAAAATACTCTGCAAGTGAACGTAAATCAAAAGCAATTGAACAAGTAACCAGAGATGATGTTGAAGAACTTCTTAATGAGCTTGCTAACATGTATGATGGTTATTGCTTTGATAAGAAATGCCTGACCCATGTCTACTCTACTTGGTCAATTATTTCATTTTTTAAAAATAGATTTGCTGAATTTGAAAACTATTGGTATGTAAATGGAGGTCTTCCTTCAGTATTACAAAGCTATATCTCAGACGTAAAAGATCAAGCTCAAGATATTTTAAAGTCAAATCTAGTTACTGTTGATACCTTGACATTTTTAAATCCTACCAATTTAGATACCATGGATATTAGGGTACTTTTGTATCAGACTGGATATTTGACCCTAGATAAAACAGATAATGATATTATTTATCTAAAATTTCCTAATCATGAAATTATCAACTCCTTTAAAACTTTGTACTTTGGCAGGGTATTTAAAGATACCGACAAAAGAGCAGCTTTAAAAGCTCGCAAAATTGATACCTTGACAACATCAAGAGATATTGTCGACTACTTTAACCGCATCTTAAATGCTGTTGATTATGAGCACTATCCTTTAACTCAAGAGTCAGCAGTTACTAATTCTTTATTCATGTTCTTTAATGGATACGGACTTACTCACACCAACGTTAATGTCCACAGCTCTAAAGGCAGAGCAGACTTAATCATTGAAGATAGCAAGCGTCGTATTGTCTGTGAATTAAAGTACGCAAAAGAAAGTGACAATGCTGAGAGTTTATTAAAAGAAGCTTGCTTACAGATTGAAAATAGAGAATACGGTGAGACAGAGCCAAAGCCACAGCAGATCTTAAAATTAGCTTTAGTCTTTAGTGAAAAAGAGCGTAAATTCACACTGTACAAGGAATGCTAATTACGCTCTTTATAAATCGCTTTTCAAACAAATGAAAGGCGATATTACTTCTTAAGCTTATCTAAAAACTTATCTTTCCAACTGCAAGCGTCGCTCTTACCATCTTGGCATGCCTGCTCAATGTTCTCTAAAATGGAGTTTTTATCTTGCTCAGATACGTTTTTACTATCTTGATAGTTTTTAGCAATCTCAATGCAAGCATCAGCATTGTTAAGTCTGCATGACTTAATCAAATCTTTAGCAGCATCAATTTCTTTACCACAGTTGCGCTTTTCAAGAGCTAAATAGAAACAAGCTTTAGCATCTTTTTGAAGACAGCCAGCACCATATTTTGCTAAGTTTTTAAGAGAGCACTCACCTGCATTAACTGAAAATGACAAAGTAGCTAAAACCATAGCACCTAATGCTGCAACCTTTAATAAATTTCTTCTCATACCAACACCATTTTTTCTTATATTAAAAGGCAACCTTATACACTCTTAGCAGATCGTAATCTAACTAAAATAAGGCTTTACCGCCTCAAGTAAAATCTCTAAGTTTCTCTTATCGCCAATAATAAGTTTCTTCTTTAAAAGCGCATGATTATCTTTAGATAGTGAGCCACGTAGCCAAGTCATCTGATGCTTAGCTAGATGTGAAGTAGCGTTTACACAAAGCTCAATCATCTTATCAAAGTCATATTGCTTATCAAGATACTCCCACACTTGACGGTAACCTACGCAGCGCATTGATGGCTTATTAAGATTCAAGTCCCCTCGCTCTTTTAAACAGGCAACTTCATCAATTAAACCATCATCAACCATTTGTAAAAAACGCTGTTTAATTAAAACTCTAAGCTCAGTTCTGTCATCTGTCTCTGGAAGGAGAATAAACTCTAATCGCTCAAATGGACACTTATCACCTTGATCAACAAAAAATGAGCTCATAGCACGCCCGGTCATACGATAAACCTCAAGTGCTCGACTTACTCTTTGTTTGTCATTAGGATTGAGCTTATTAAATGCTATTGGATCAATGTCTTTTAAAAGTGAATGTATATAAGGCCAGCCATGAACTTCAGCCTCTTTAGCAATCTCCTCACGCACTTTAGGATCAGTCTCTGGCAGTGGAGATAAGCCATCAACAAGTGCCTTATAGTACATCATGGTACCGCCACAGATGACAGGAATACGGCCACGAGCGCTAATTTCATCAACTAATCTAATGCAGTCATTTCTAAAGTTAGCAGCCGAATAACTGTCCTTTGGATCGACTATGTTGATTAAATGATGCGGTACTGATTTAAGCTCGGCGCGAGTTGGCTTAGCTGTACCAATATCCATGTCTTCGTAAATTAAAGCAGAGTCTAAAGAGATGATCTCAATATCAAGTTTTTTAGCTAATGCTAAAGATAATGAGCTTTTACCAGAAGCAGTCGGGCCTAAAATGACAATAGCCTTATTCATTGTTTAGTCTCTCTTTAAGTCTTTGCGCGAAGCTATAAAGTTTTATTTCAGCAACTGAGTCATCAAATTCACTGAATGGATCATCAGTATTTAATGTCGCAATTAAAGATGCTGCATCAAGATTACCTTCAAAGGCTGATTTAATGTGTCTGCAAATTCTTTGAGCTAAGGTTAAGTTGCACTCACCTTTTGCTAGTGTCTCGTTGTTCTCTACAATTTGAGCAAAAGCAGAGCTTACAACCGAGGCTAAATCACAGCCTTTTAACTTACTTGGAATTTCAACAAACTCAATACGATTTTTAAAAAGCTTAATCTTAAAGCCTAAACGATTTAAACCATCATTGCAGAGTTTTAAATCTTTTACTAATGACTCTTTAACGTTAACTGAAAATGGCATAGTCAAATTGATACGAGCCACGGTATCGTGACTTATCTCATCGATGTACTCTTGAGCTAAAGCTTTAGTCTTGATAGCTTTTAAGTTTACTAAATAGTACTTACTTTCATATTTTACAAAGGATGTTTCGTTATCGATGTTATCAATGATCGTGATCTTTTGATGTAAGAAACTCTCTTGTTCAAAATCTCTTACATTTGAAGTTGTAGCATTAACAACAGAATTAGCTGAATCGACATTAGCTCTGTAAGTATTGATATTGCGATTTAAGCTTTCAGTATTTCTAAAGCTATTTTGATATGAGCCAGTGAAATTACCTTGATTGCTGTTAGAGCAAAAGTTGGTGCCTGCTGTATTAGATGAGCTTCCTGCAAAGTCTGAGTTACCCCTTGATGAGTAACTACCATTATTTGCTTGAGCGTTACTATTGCTAAAATAACCTTGATTAAATAAAGATGCGCTTTGTTTTGAATTTGCAAAGCCTTGGTCAGAACTATCAGCTTGGTTAAATTCTTGAGGAGCAGCACTTGCTTGATTAAATGAACTTACACCTGTTGGAAATTGAGGAAGATTATTACTTGCTACATCAAAACGAGCTAAGTGAGTTGAGTCTTCACTTTGAGCATCAGTCTCAGGCAGTGCTACATTATCTAATAAATCTGCATTTGTTTTGTAAGGCCCAATACCATGCTTGTGCAGTGCAAGCACAATCGCATCAGTTATCAAGTCATGAATTAAGCTTGGCTCGTGGAAACGCACTTCATCCTTGCGAGGATGGACGTTGACATCAACCTCAGTTGGCATAATTGATAAGTAGATGACACAGCGAATAGGTAGTGTTTTGCCTAATACTTCGTAAAAGCCTTCTTTTAAAGCGTGGGTTACTAGCTTATCTGCTATCGGTCTGCCATTTAAAAAAAGATATATTTGCTCACTGGCACTCTCTTCTAAAGTTGGAGGAGGTAAGACCATACCCTTAATTGTGAGGTTTGGATCTTCACATACAACAGGAATTCCAGGCTTTGAAAAGTCAGAGCTAATTAAAGTTGAGATACGCTTTAAATCAATCTCTTCACTTGCGGCACTTACTCTTAAGACAGTCTTACCATCGTTTTTAAGTTCAAAAGCTAAGGTTGGGTGAGCTAAAGCTACACGCACAAAGATATCTTTAATTCTTAAAAACTCTGTTCTATCAGACTTTAAAAAGCGACGACGGGCAGGAGTATTAAAAAAGAGCTCACAGACATCTACTGTGGTGCCTGTAGGGTGCGCAGCAGGGATAATCACAGGATTTTGCTCAGGGCCTTCCACAGATACAGCAAAGGCGTTTTCTTCATCTGCGGTTTTAGATGTTAAGGTAAGCTTAGATACAGATGCAATTGAGGCTAAAGCTTCACCACGAAAGCCTAAAGTGGTAATTGAGTTTAAATCATCAGATGTTGAGATTTTGGAGGTGGCATGTGGGGCTAGTGCTAAAGGTAATTCATCTTTAACAATGCCTTTGCCGTTATCACGAACACGTACTAAGACTTTACCAGCATTTCTAATTTCACAAAGAATGGAGGTGCCACCGGCGTCAACGGCGTTTTCTAATAACTCTTTGACCACAGAGGCAGGACGTTCTACAACTTCACCTGCTGCAATTTGACTTGCTAGCTGCTTTGACAATAGCTTAATAGATGACATAGAACTCCTAATACTATGAATGATGTTGCACTGTATACTTAAGCTTTAACTTCTGCTTTAGCTTAAGGAATGTAGATAGTCTGACCTACATGTACGTTAGTTGAATTTAAGTTATTAAGCTTTTTAATTGCAGTAACTGTTGTACCGTAACGACGAGCGATAATTGATAGAGACTCGCCTTTTTTAACCGTAACTGACTTCTTGCCTTTAACATTTTTTGTACGCGCGTAAGACTCTTGTCTTGACTTGATCTTTTGCGCAGGATACTTCTCGTAGTAAGACTTAATACCTAGGTAAATTCTGTAAGCGATTTGCTTTTGATAATTTGGCTGATTTAATTGGATCTCTTCATAGCGATTTGACAGATAGCCAGTCTCAATAAGTAAAGATGGGATGTCAGGTGCTTTTAATACCGCAAGAGAACGACTAATTGGAGAGGTCTTACGCACATGAGTAAAACGAGATAAAGAGTTTAAGATCTCTTTAGCAAGTAAGTTACCTTCAGAGCGTGAATTTGTTGATGACATATCAACTAAAGCTGTGGCCAGATATGGATTACCCACAGATTGATCCATCACCTCGCCTACACCGAGAAGATGCTTTGATGAGCCATTTCTAATGTTTTTGTTATTCTCACGGCTAGCACGGTTTTCTGATAACACAAGAATACTTGCACCACGCGCTGTAGAGCTACCAGATTCCACAGAGTCAGCATGAATTGAGATTAACAAATCAGCCTTTTTACGACGGGCAATTTCTGAACGTCTATCTAGATCAATGAAGATATCTGAAGATCGGGTAAAAACACCACGAAATTGCTTGTTAGAGTTAATGTAGTTAACTAAAGCTTTAGAAATAGCTAAAGTTACATTCTTCTCACGCACACCTCGTCGGCCGATAGCGCCAGGATCTTTGCCTCCATGACCTGGATCAATACAAATTATAAAAGGTCTTGAGATTGGAGTTGCTTTTACTGGTACAGGAGGTGCTGAAGTGTCAGAGACTAATTCTTCAACATCATGAGTAACAGTTGATTGTACTTTAGTTTTGCTTGCACTCTTGTTAGCAGATGCTTTATTAGATGCTACTTGCTGCTTTGCTTTTTGATAGTTAGCACGAAGGGCTGTTAACTCATTTTTGTAAGCTTGGGCATTTTTAGGAGACATTGAGCGAGCGCCGCCCTTACCGACAGTGGTGTATTTGATCCAAAGATCGCGCTCATAGGTTGCAAGTGGTGTATTTACATCAATAGTGCCTGATGAGGTGCTAACTTTACTTGATACAGATGAGTTAGTTTGAGTGATAGTAGTTGTAGTACGAGTGTTAGATGATGAATTACTGTTACTTGAAAATGCTGAGTAGCCATTTTCAAAATCTAGTACGATTCGATAGTCTTTTGAATCCTTGCTTGGTGCTAAAACAAAGGCTTTTGGATTTGAGCAATCTTTTAGGCCAAAGATGTAACGAACGTCATCGCCATCAAGTTTTTTAGAAATTGATGTGATGCAGCTTTTTGATGATAAAGGAACTTGAGTTGGTGCAGTTTTAGCATTTGCAACATCACGTACGCGTACTGAGAATACAGCCTTATTAGCACTTAGTGATGTTGCGTAATTAGGCTTAGTTGCAGTATCAATTACAACACGTGATTTTTGAGTGTTGTGAAATGAACGTAAGTTCTTAATATTCTGAGCATAAGCAGTGTTAAGTAGAGAAATAGATAAAGTAAAAACTACAAATAACAGTGCTGCTATTCTTTTAAAAATTGGAGTCACTTGCTTTAATCTTGTTTGTTCGTTGATATCGTGTAGATTTTAACACGTTTTGAATGCAAGTCTTATATCTTGGATAGTTGAGTTTAACTTTAAAGAAGATCTTAAAAAGATTGTCTGATAGACTAGAACCGTTAATTCAACTCAGTTATGTTTATAAAAACGGTTTTAGGTCTTGGTCTCAAGATTTGGTAAACTGAACGGTATGGATTTGTTTACCTATGACTAGCCCTAATAGGTTTTAGGTCTTGGTCTCAAGATTTGGTAAACTGAACTCTTAGTTCATCAAGCTATCGAGTATTGGAAAAAGCTGTTTTAGGTCTTGGTCTCAAGATTTGGTAAACTGAACAGACCTACGATACGGTTCACCTGGGGACGTATTTTAGTTTTAGGTCTTGGTCTCAAGATTTGGTAAACTGAACATACCCAGCAGGTGCGGCACTAACCGTTGCTGTTCGGTTTTAGGTCTTGGTCTCAAGATTTGGTAAACTGAACTCTCTGCCAGTGTTGCGACCATAGCATTACCAGCCAGTTTTAGGTCTTGGTCTCAAGATTTGGTAAACTGAACAACCTGCACCCTGAGTTGGCATGATAACACGCTCTTTAGTTTTAGGTCTTGGTCTCAAGATTTTGTAAACTGAACCTGACCTAAGCCAGATGCAGAACTCGGGACAGGTGGGTTTTAGGTCTTGGTCTCAAGATTTGGTAAACTGAACCAGAAGGGCTTTGCCTCAGGCGTTGAGTACGGTGGTTTTAGGTCTTGGTCTCAAGATTTGGTAAACTGAACACACGAAAATAAAAGAGCGTAGAATGACAACCATCGGTTTTAGGTCTTGGTCTCAAGATTTGGTAAACTGAACTCAATTCTTGCGCCGATTGCAGGAGCTATGACAGCGTTTTAGGTCTTGGTCTCAAGATTTGGTAAACTGAACAAGAATGAACGCATCAGCAGGTGAAACCGACATAAAGTTTTAGGTCTTGGTCTCAAGATTTGGTAAACTGAACTATGGACCGCGATAAAAGCAATCCTAAATCAAATCGTTTTAGGTCTTGGTCTCAAGATTTGGTAAACTGAACTTTATTTCTGTAACTTACAAGGATTATAAAATCGGTTGTTTTAGGTCTTGGTCTCAAGATTTGGTAAACTGAACCGACGGCGGAGAGGTTCAACTTGTAGACCTCACTCGGTTTTAGGTCTTGGTCTCAAGATTTGGTAAACTGAACTTCGCTGGAGCTACTATGAAGTATCATACTAAATCGTTTTAGGTCTTGGTCTCAAGATTTGGTAAACTGAACCACATCTTCTGTTGGGGAAACTGAAATGGTTAATGTGTTTTAGGTCTTGGTCTCAAGATTTGGTAAACTGAACCTCTTTTACTGCTGCACAAGTAGAAGAGTTAAGCAAGTTTTAGGTCTTGGTCTCAAGATTTGGTAAACTGAACTGAGAAACCCTCAATTTTAACGCCGCTTGGGTAGGTTTTAGGTCTTGGTCTCAAGATTTGGTAAACTGAACCTGAAGTCTTAGCTGCAGTACTTCCTTGATTATTGTTTTAGGTCTTGGTCTCAAGATTTGGTAAACTGAACCTCTATAATGACATCAAGAACGAGTCACTCGCAGAGCGTTTTAGGTCTTGGTCTCAAGATTTGGTAAACTGAACTAGGATTATGTGAACTGTGTAGTACTACCCACAGGTTTTAGGTCTTGGTCTCAAGATTTGGTAAACTGAACATCTTGTTACAGCTAAAAACGCAGCCTCGCTTTGGTTTTAGGTCTTGGTCTCAAGATTTGGTAAACTGAACTAAAAGGCCTTTTATTAGACCAAAGATGGCTTGTAGTTTTAGGTCTTGGTCTCAAGATTTGGTAAACTGAACATTATAAAAGGTCTAGATACAGGAGTAGCCTTTACGTTTTAGGTCTTGGTCTCAAGATTTGGTAAACTGAACTGTGGGTTATCAGCTCGACGTTTTCGCGGACCATCGGTTTTAGGTCTTGGTCTCAAGATTTGGTAAACTGAACCCTTATAACTCTATATATGACCTGTATTACAGGGCGTTTTAGGTCTTGGTCTCAAGATTTGGTAAACTGAACAAAATTAAGGCTTTGGCAAGCAGAGGTTTAACAAGTTTTAGGTCTTGGTCTCAAGATTTGGTAAACTGAACACAAACAGACTTTAACGAGGCCCAGGCCCCAAGCCGTTTTAGGTCTTGGTCTCAAGATTTGGTAAACTGAACTCGGAAATCAGAAGGTTGAAATCGGCATTCTTGAGTTTTAGGTCTTGGTCTCAAGATTTGGTAAACTGAACTGGGAAAGCAGCATCACCGCCTACTACCCACACCTAAGGTTTTAGGTCTTGGTCTCAAGATTTGGTAAACTGAACTTACATATCGCTCTTTTCTGCGGTCTGTGTCGTTAAGTTTTAGGTCTTGGTCTCAAGATTTGGTAAACTGAACTACCCCAGCACCTAGAACCGTGACAATTACCTTAGGTTTTAGGTCTTGGTCTCAAGATTTGGTAAACTGAACTCTAAAAATTAAATATCGAATCTATAGACGCAATTGTTTTAGGTCTTGGTCTCAAGATTTGGTAAACTGAACCTTAAGCATACTGGTATTTCAGCACGTGATTTTGGGTTTTAGGTCTTGGTCTCAAGATTTGGTAAACTGAACTGAAACACGTATTACGTATTTAGATTCTTCTGATAAAGTTTTAGGTCTTGGTCTCAAGATTTGGTAAACTGAACCTTAAGCATACTGGTATTTCAGCACGTGATTTTGGGTTTTAGGTCTTGGTCTCAAGATTTGGTAAACTGAACTCTGGGCGAATTCTGAGAAGTCGCTTTGAGCCATTGCGTTTTAGGTCTTGGTCTCAAGATTTGGTAAACTGAACTAATACTATTGATAATCTAGGTTCGATTACAAACTTGTTTTAGGTCTTGGTCTCAAGATTTGGTAAACTGAACGATTACTTCTTATGGATTTGTCCTTGTAGCCTTAAGAGTTTTAGGTCTTGGTCTCAAGATTTGGTAAACTGAACTAAATTTGTATCCCCTGGGAACGCAGGAGTACCTGATGTTTTAGGTCTTGGTCTCAAGATTTGGTAAACTGAACATTTATAACAAAGTTGTAAATCTTGATACTGCTGAGTTTTAGGTCTTGGTCTCAAGATTTGGTAAACTGAACATTAAAGCAGTTATATTTGAACGGTGTTGAAATTGAGTTTTAGGTCTTGGTCTCAAGATTTGGTAAACTGAACTGCACTGTAAGCACCTAAGGCATACAGCATCAGCTGAGTTTTAGGTCTTGGTCTCAAGATTTGGTAAACTGAACTGAATATGTTTAATGAATATGACGAAATGATGATAAGTTTTAGGTCTTGGTCTCAAGATTTGGTAAACTGAACGATAATGAAAATTTTAAAAAATCTATCAATGCTAAGTTTTAGGTCTTGGTCTCAAGATTTGGTAAACTGAACCTTAATATCTTGCTCAAAGTTATTCAAGCATTGTGTTTTAGGTCTTGGTCTCAAGATTTGGTAAACTGAACCGCATTTTAATTCTTTGAAATTAAATGAGTTATTATTCAATAGAAGGATAATTATTTCGAAAATAGCAATCTTGTCATAAATAGTGTTGATTTTTCGAGAAAATGCTAGTAACATTAGTTATACAGTTTATCAAATCTTGAGACCAAGAGAGACGTTTCCGAACGTACTAAAATCAATTAAAACTAAGATTGAATCAAGCATCTGCGAAAGCATCTTGATTATTTATTAGCAGATATGTTGTTCTACAGCCTATCTGCGCAAAAATTTGAAAATTCACATTGAGAGCACTGCTTTGCAGTTGCTGTAGATGAAGGAATAAGACCTTTGTTGCGGTCATTTTTTATATGACTGACAATGGTTATTACCTCGTTGATTTTTTCTTGTGAAAAATCAACTTTAAAGGTTTTGCCTTTCTCACCATAGAGAACAAATCCCTTTTCGATATTTCTTCCTAGGCTTTCTTGTAAAATCATTCCATAAGCACAAAGTTGTAATTCTGCACCTTTGCCAAAACTCATATTATCTTGTAGCTTGAATTCTAAAGGAATTACTTCATTTTGAGTTACAAGGTAACCATCACATATTCCGTGAATGCCAAGGTCTTCAGAATACAAACTCTTCTCTGAAAAAAGTTTAAATTCTTCATTTAAGCCAAAACGAGATAAGTTGCGGCGCTTTTGTAGCATCTCTGTTTTCTTATGAAAATCACATCCTTGTTTGACCCAAGGTTGCTCTGCAGGCTTTAATCCTCTAGCAAGATAGTAAAATGGTATTCTTCTACAAAAGACAAACTGCCTAATCATAGAAATAGGTATATTAAATTCGTCCATGGCAATCTGGCTCACTGTATTGAAAATTCTTGTAACCAACGCATTGTTTTAGTTTTTCTATATCTAATCGACATGGATACCAAAAACATTTATCTTCTTTAGGATCTAATAACTCATTGGCAGTCCTTGCTAATGACCTAGATTCTGCAGAATTAAGGTCACCATAAAAAACTGAATATTGAAGCCTAACTAAACCAAGATCTTCTAAAGCATCAGTGAACTTCTTTCTGACTTTATTACTAACAATATCATAGCAAACTAAGTATTTAACATAGAGTTCACTCATAAGCACTACCACTTAAACTTAAAACCTTTGTACCTTGTATCATCAACGATACTACCAGCGAGTCTATATGCTTGCCTTTGCATAAGGTTCTCTACTTTTATATTTTTGCCTTTAACACAAACTTTTGAATATAGAGTTTCATCAATGCTGTTAGCAATTAAGCTTTTTAAATTGGCATCTAAAAATCTCTTCCCTGCAAGCTGACTTCTCAACTTTATGATATTTCTATCAACAATCCATGATCGATACTCTTCCATAACATCCATCACTAAAGATGCTCTACCAGGGACGTTTGAATGAAATAAGCCAGAGTAGATTTCAAGACCTGTGTTGTCTAAAGCACTCCACACATAGCTCATCAAAATAGCATAACCATAATTCAATGCAGCATTTGAGATCTCTTTAGATCCACGACCTTCTCTTGATAAGAAGGTATCTGCAAGCAAATTACAAGCACTAATTGTCTTCCAGTAGTTTTGAGCAGCAGAGCCCTCAAGGCCTAGCAAAGTTTGCTTCCAAGATGTTTGTGAAGGGATTATCGAGTTAAAAGTCTCAACATTTAGCTTATTAGCTTGAGTGCTCATAAAATCAGCGCAATCAGATAATTTTAAATATGCATCTTCATTAGTCTTTTTAAGATACTTTCCAAAATACAGCAATACAGCGCGCTGATTCTTAATCTTAGTTTTGATTATCTCTAAAGCTATTTCTTGAGCTTTAGGAGATTCGATGCATTTAAACTGAGCTTGTCTAACTGCTACTACTGCTTTTTGATTGTCACCTTGAACAGTAGCTACTGATCTTCCGGACCAATCAGTAAAGAACAACCTAATACCACGAATTGCGCATTCGTAGATAAGGTCAGAGGATAAGCTAACTCCTTTTTTTTCAACTCTGATGGTTCTAAGTCTTGATAAAGGAGTTTGCCAAATCTTCCCTTCTTTGTCTTTTACAACGAGTTTTGCACCACTTATGCCAAGAAAGTTACCAAACTCGCTGATTGTCAGATGTCTCACTCTTAAATGTGACCTTTATTGTAAGCATCTTTCATTGTTTTATTACATCTTTCAGCTTTATAACAAAAAGTAATCTTATTGCCTAAAGATTCTATTATCAAAGCACTACCTTCTCTAGGTACACCAATTAATTGTCGAAATTCTTGTTTAAAAACACAAGAAAAAGGATCAACTTTGTCTACCAGTTTTGAATCCTTATCTGATTTTAATTTTGGAAGTTTTACCTCAGACGGAACACTTAAATAAGATGAATAAGTATCTAATTTATGAGCTTTTAAGATCTCATTGAATTTTTCAAAAGTTATGGTAAGTCTTATTAAAGAGCGATCTGCAGATCCTGGACACATCTGAAGAGATATCTCATCATCCTCAAGATCAATATCTCTCCATTTATTCATCTGAATAAAGTCATCAGATAAATTCAAATCATCTAAGCCTCTAGGTGTAACTGCATGAGAGTTTAAGTCCTTAAATAGAACTGGAGATTTCCAATTTACATTACCATTATTATCTTTTTGGAATCCCACTGCTGTTAAATTACTATCAGATAATTGATAAACATCATCCCCATGAATTGACGTGCGTTTAATTCTAAATAGAGCTCCGGTTGTTGGTATGATAGGCAGAGAATGAACTCTTCTTACTGCTTTATGAGCTCTTTTAGCGCCTTGTGTCCAAAGCTTATCAATAGCATTATCTAGCTCTTCAAGCTCTTTTGAAGTAGCAGCTTTTACAATACCTTCATTATTTAACACTCTCTCCCAATCATGAGCTAATGGCAATTCAATCTTACCAGAGCACTTAAAGCTTGTAGCTTTAGAACCTACGTCCAATTTAACAACATAATTATTCTCTTTTAGACGCTTATCTAACTTCAAATCAGCTACACTGCAAACTTTTGTTTGATTAGCATCTGTTGTTAATACAGACTTCACATCTTTACTTGATGTTACATAACTAATTGATGATATAACTGTAGCTGCTAGTATCTCATCAGCATTAGCTTGTTTCTGCGCAACTTTAGTAAACAACTCAAAAGCTTTTGATTTAGCTATATGATAAGTTGCTACAGGCTTTTCTAATGCTAAAGTCTCTTCAATGTATGGATTTAAGATATTTAATAAATCTACAGCATTACCTGTTACTTGAAGACTTGTTGGATATTTTTTTCTTGAAGTGTTGCTTACAGATTTTTCATCCTTATTAGGTAATGTATAACCAATATAAACTTTTTTATGACAATAAATTAAAGGTAAGAAATGCTCTGCTAAGATGCCTTCTTTAAAAATTGGTCTGCTACCAAAATCATCTTTGTCACTTAAATCTCTTGCCTTTACTCTAATAAGTTCACTTTCCGTTGGAAACAAATCATGAATTTCAGAGATATTTGCACAATCAGAGAACCTTGCATCTGCTTGAGTAAATGCTACAAAATCATCTTGCGCGCAAGCTGCTGCAAACACGCACATTGCATCAACAGCATGTGATAAAACAGGCTGTGGTTTATTTTTAACCATCTCAGGATAGTTTTCGCCTAAAGAGGTTCTAAACTGCCCAGCATCATCTGTCTTGATCTTAACTGCTCTAAAATCTAATTTATTGTTTGTTGTTTTACACCATTCCTTTAGATTATTTTGTACCTTCTCAACAATTTGACGCACAAACCAGCCTTGCGAACCATTGACCTTAGAGCTATATAAACTCTTTAGTGTATTTTCAACTTCGACTCTAGCTTCATTTGAGAAATCTAAGAATAATGCGTGACGAACACAATCGCGCTCAAAATCGTTTAGCAACTCCCAATAACCTAAGATACCTTTTTTCTTTAATGAAGAAACTGTTTCTTCGATTGTTGAGGTAATTACTTTTATATCAGATGTCTTAAATTTCTTTTCTAAGTAGAATTTATTTAAGTCTTTTAAGAAGTAATTTTGATTCTTTTTCTTTTGATTACCAACTTGAGAAACGTAAATTAAGTTAGCTTCATTGTTGAAGATAGTACCTAATTGCTTTTTAGTGCTTGCACGAGGAATGATATGATCTATCTCACCATCGCTGTCACCAAGGGTAGCTCCTGTATACGGACAGATCCCTAAGCTTGCTTTTTTAATGCGCTCATTCTTATCAGTCCAATTTGACTCATTAGGATTTTCAGTATCAACTTTATCAAGATTTCTACCTTTTTTGATAGCATCAAGATTTGCTGAAAAGGCAAACTTGTTTTGCTCAATAGCGATAGCAATGTTGATAATACCTCCATTGAACTTTGCATTTTCTTTTACATTGGCAACTATCTGTTTAGCTAATTCCCAAGCTTGTCTGTCAAGCGACTTACGAAGAACACCATCAAAAGGTCTTATACTGTCAGATGGTAATCTACAGCAAATTGCATTACCTTTGTTTGCTGTCATACGCCAGTAATTTTCTTTATGTACTGCAATTGATGTTGATGTAAATCCTGCACGTTCTGTCTCAATGATTGTGTATAACTGAGCAAGAGAAAAAGCATTTTGGATTCGTTCAAGAGCTATAGTATTAAGACCTAATTCATTAGCAATGAAGTTACTTACAAGCATTACATTATTAACAGCATTAACATAGTCTTTAAGTTCTGGCTCGATTTTCAGTTTTTTATTTTCTTCTTGTTGCTTAAGTCTGTACTTAGCCTTATTGTAATTAGTATTGAAGATGCCTTGATTCTTTTTTCTAAGATCTTCTAAGCTCTTACAAATAGAGCGAACAGAACTATTGCCTTTAACCTTCATCTTATTCCAAATTTTATTGATGAACTTATCACCTACATCAGAATCAGAGCTTAATATATTGCCTACGACTATGTTTATAACTTTGTTCATTTTAGGAGGATGTATGTCAGCTCTTTCTAACAATGAATCTGAACTTTGAAGCCATAGACCATCCTTAGCCCGTTTTATTTCAAGGTAATAAGCATTGGCAAAAGATAAAAATAACTTTAAGTCATTAGGATCAGCTAATACTCTTTTAAGTTCTTTTAGATCATCATCTTCAGGATTATTTAATGAACAAACCCTACGTAATTCATACACATCGCAATCTTTTGATCTATCTAAAAGTCTTTGTAAGATATATGAACCTCTGTAGAATTCAACAGCGAGTGGATTTGCTCCTTGAGCTTTTACACGAGACTTACGATCAACACCTTTGAGTAAAATATCATCTAAGTTACTTTCTAAAAAAGGCTCTGCTGCTAAGAATTTTTCGGCCCATTTTATCCATTGATGACCATAGAGATTATTTAAAGAAACAGGACTTAGTAGCAATGTTTGATCAACAGATGGATGACGATTATCTTGATCTTCGTATGGAGGAATTGTTCGATTTGGATCGATAGAACATAAAGTTTTGATGATATCTTGTGATGATTCAAATATCTGCACTAAGTCATCAATGTTCGCTTTTTCTTCACGGGTTGGATGTAAATACTTAAATGCTCTTACTAAAGACTCTTTTAACTCAGACTCTTTCCAATAATCACCACCTTTCATTTTAGGATCATTAAAATATAATCTAAAATCTCTTAAGTGTAGATTAGAAATGTTACCTACTAATGACCAAAGAGCATCTTCTCCCCCAAAAACTTCTTTAACAAGATTTAATCTTGAATCGCTTGAAATTTCAGCTTTGATACAATCTAGGTATTTACTTCTGTGTTTATGACCAAGTGACTCTTGATTTGCAATTTCATTACAAGCTTTTTTCAAAACTTTAAAAGCTTCTTTATGTTGCTTTGCATCTAGAATGCTATTTTTGTATTCATTTTTAAAGTAGTTATCAAAATCCTTATCGCTTATTTTTGAAATTAATTCATTTAGACATCTTACTTTTTGAAGATCTTGTGATAGTTTTTCCCATTGTGCATAAATAGACTCAATTTTATCAAAGTTATTGCCAAGCTTTTCAAAATTAGCAAAAACAGATGGTTCTACAGTATCCAAGATATCAAGATTTATTTCAGCTTCGATTCTACTGTAACCTCTACGCTTTAAAAGACCGAATAAGGCGTTAAATGTAGCTTTTTCATCAAAAGAGCTTTTATCTAAAGAATTCTGTTTCAAGTAATCGTTTACTTTTTCTAGCACAATAACTCTTAAAAGTCTTCGTGCAAGTTTAAATCTTTGATTTCCACGAAGGCGATGTCTTACAGCAGTTCTTCCAACTGTAGAATAAGTAAATTTATCAGAGTTAGGCATTACTATTGAAAAAGCTTTTGTTTTTAAAGTATTGCCACCAAGAGGATCTTGCTCATTGCAAGAGTTAGTAATGAAAGCACCAGTATAGCGAGCGCCTAAATCTAGAGATAAGGAAGTGCTAAAAATGTTATTCATATGATCAACCTGTCATTAACTTTAATTAAGTCAATCATACTACATTTTTAACATATTAAATATGCATTTATCACATATTAGTAATATTTATATAGTATTGATTATTCGCATTAATTTTTAGAAATTTTACCAAGTTTAGCGAATATTGTTATGTATTTTTTAGCATAATATTCTCGAACTTTTCATAAAAATGTATATTAAAAGTTTAGGATATTTAAGTAATTCTGAATTTAATACAAATAATTCAATTTATTTAATAATCTATTTTTTATATATGTTTACAAGCTGGATTTTTCAAATTTTATGAAAACTAAGGAATTTTGTTAAGCATTGACTCTAGAGTCTTTATACACTCTTTATTAGCAGGACCAACAACAAAATCCTCACTATCAACCTCTTTTATCGATAAATTTTCTGTAAGACTATATCTTTAAAGAAGTAATTTTCTCTTAGGTTAAAACTCTTATACATACAACCCGTCAATTGTGCTTGTATTAGGAAGACCACTACCATACATTTTACCAAGATGGCGATAAGTACGTTAGATCTAAAGCAAAGGCATTACCATCCAATTTGCTTAGGAAGTACAAAAGACTATTTAAAGGAGTAAAATATGACGAAAGATGAATGGCTAACTGAAATCATCTATCAATTACACTTTGGACACGAGTTGGAATTTGAGTATCTAGGACATCTCTTCAGATATGAAATGAGAGAGACGGATGGTACCTTTTTCCTTTGCGTAATTGATTACGTTTGTATCGCTGATTATGTTTCAGATCACAGAATCATTTACAAAAGAGCCATCATTGGCGAAGGAAAAATTCCTTACGAAACAGCATTTGAGTCAGTGCATCTAAAGCTCTTTTTTGGATACTCTTTTAAAGAGCTTTTCTATGAAAAAGACATTAGCTTTGGATTATTCTAAGTACTAGCATGTACACCATTTAGCAAGCTAAGCAATTAGCTTGCTACTTTATCATTTCTCATCAACAAGCTTTACTGACACCACAGTTCTTTCTTTTTGCGATATCACAACAGCAAATCGAACCAAATTCTTTAAAGGCAGTACATCTCCGTAATCTCGAGATATAATTTGCTCAGATGCTAGTTCTAATAGTTTATCGGTGTTTTCTTCATCTTGACGATTTAACTTAAACTCAAAGATATACCTTGTACTATCAAGACTTAACACTAAATCAGGTCTACCTTTAGCTTGAGGATTTTCTTTTGTAACAAAAAAGTCTTTTACCATGAGCACTGCTGCAATAGCATCAACTATAGCAATTTCACTTTCAAAGATATTGCTACTATAGCTTGAACTATTCAAAATAGTGTTAAAGATTTCTTTTAAGGAATCTGTATTTTTATCTCTTAGCGCTTGCTTTGATTTAGTTGAGAAAGCATTACCAATTTGATCGCGAATTTTGCAGTTAACGATATGATCAAAGAAAAGATTTGCTAAGAATTTTTTTAGCTCATGGTTTGGTGGGGCGATTGTAAAATCATCACCATCAGCACTTTGAATTGTTAAATATCCACTTTGAAAAAGAATAGCTTCTAAACTTAAATCTGCTATTGTTGCATTATTTTTGAGTTGGCTTTGAGAAAGTGTTCTTGGATTGATTAAATGCCCAAATGAGTAGTTATTCTCACCAATTTTTGCTTGAGCCGCAAAGTACTCTACTATCAATGATTGAAAACCAGAATCAGTCCAATATGGTTGAAAGCCTAGCTCACAATCATCAAAGAATTTTAAAACTGACCATGGATTAAAAACATGAACTTTTGCGAACATGTCAAAGCAATAGCCATCATAGTAATTTTTCAATTCGGACTTAAATAAGTCTAACGATTTATTTAGAACTTTAGCTGCATATTCTAAAAAAGGCTCAAAGTAATTATCTAGTTCTTCATCAGTAAAACCAAATAACCCTGCGTATTTTGGATTTAAAGTAATGTCTTTTAGATTGTTAAAACAAGAGAAGATACTTACATTTGAAAAGCGAGTTACACCTGTTATAAACATGAACTCCACATGTTCAAAACGATTTTTAATAACCTCATAAAACTTAGATAATAGCTTTCTATACTTTTCATACTCTGTCCCATTATTTAGCTGACTTACAAGCTGATTATCATATTCATCAACAAGTACAACTATTTTTTGAGAATCAGACAGATCTTGTCCTTCATTTTCTAAATTATCGAAGATCTTATCAATTAGAATATCTGGTGTTGTATCTTTGGTAAAGCTCAATTCAAGATTTAATTTTTTGGCAAAAATAACCAATTTTTCGTTAAATCTTTCCTTAAAATTCTCTACATTGTCGTTTGGAAGAATAGCAAAATTTAGATATAAAACAGGGAATGTGCTCTTACACCAAGTTTTAGCAATTTCTAAATCTTGAAAGTATTTTGTACCATTCTCATATATTGATTTTATAGTAGATGTAAGAAGAGACTTACCAAATCGGCGAGGGCGAGATATAAATATAGGACCAGAGCTTTGAGTCATTTTCTCAATAAAAGCAGTCTTATCAACATAGATCTTCCCCTTAAGTCTCAAATCCTCAAAATTTGAGATACCTACAGGTAAGAGATTGTTTGATGCTTTTAGAGAAACTACTGCCATAACTTATATCCAAGTCACTAATGTTAATCTCATTGTATCATCAATTCACATGCTCTTTTATCGCAAACTACAAAACTCTATTTAGTCTGTTTAACCTCAAGATCTTGAGAGTTACCAACAAACTCTTCGGAAAATAACTCATCAATTGCTACAGTGTTTGGAATAGTTGAAAAACAGTTGTTTTTAACAAGACTTAGAAGAGATCTATCGTTTTTGCTATACCCCATCTGTTCAGGCAAGAACGCTTTTACTAAAGGTCCACCCCTCCCTAAAAATAAGAAAGAATGAGTTGGAAAATCTATGCCAAGCAAATCATTGTTATGAGATATGTATAGTAGCTGAGAATTCCTTGAAAGCTTACTTACCATCAAGTTTAGAATTAGAAGCTCAAGCTCACTATCGCAAGAACTTAATTTATCATCTAAGCTGTAGAATACGCTGCTTTCGTTTTTTGAATTACTAATAATCTTGCATATACATTCCATCGCGGTAAGTAACTGACATGTACCTTTTGATAGATGCGAGATCGCACTTGTTACAGGAGATATGGGATAAAAATCAAAAGACTTTTTGTTACTAAACTCGATTGTGTAACAAGTACACTGAACAAAAGGATCTGCGATTTCATGAGCTACTACTTTAGTTACATTTGGCTCAAAAGTTTTAATTAAAGCAAATACAAGCTTTGGATCAATATTGAGAGCTAATGAAGTTTTAAATGAATGATCATCAAATTCAAAATCATATTCAATTTCAAAATCAATTTTTTTAAGCTTGTTAATAGCTGATCTAATCTTATCTTGAGACTTTATTACTACAGACTTTGGAAACTCTTCTCCTTGCATGAGTTTTTCTAACTTTTCTCTGCAAATAGTATTTGTATCAGATTTTAAGATTGGCAACGATGCATATTCAATGCTAGAGATTTTATTAGAGCTTGGAGCAATTTCTAGCTTTAGAATATGTATAAAAAGGGATTTAGGAGTGACAAATTCAACTTCAAGTGTTGCTAATTTTGTAGGATCGATAAAAGCTTCAGCCGTAGTTGCGGGCAAAGTATAACCTTTTAGAAAAGAATTAACAGCGTAAATAACTTTAGCAAAAGCGCTCTTTCCAACAGAGTTAGGCCCCATTAAAATACAAAACCTTTTGAATTTAAACTTAGGTCTATTTTCTAAAAACTCATCGTCAAGAGTTGAGCTAACGATCTTTTTAGCAAATGTAAAGTCTACATTTAAATCATCAAAGCAGTAAAGATTTGCAATTTTAATGTTTGTTAAAATCATATAGAATATTCCAAATTTCGGATAATTATCCAATATAATTATAAAGCAATTTGCATAGAGCTATGTATCTTATTACAAGTTGTTTATCTAAGTTCTGATAAGGTAACATCCAGTCAAACAAATGAGGTTATGAATGAGAATTGTTATTTTTGACTTTTTCTTTTCTTAACACCGATCTCTACAAATCCATAGATCAGCTTTCCCGAGGCACTATTTTGTACATCAGCAAAGATGATATTCTTGTCATCATCTACGTACCAGTAAGACACAATACCGCCACCTACGTTAGTGCGTTGCGCTACTTCTCCATATTCTGAGGTAATACCTGCTTTCATCTTTGCAAAGAGTCCGTTTTGATTACGCAAAAGATTGATCTGGACGTTAGATAAAATAAGAGTGTTGGGACTATCAAAGCTTTCTTCAAAGACTAAATCAATGTCTTTAACTCGCTTTAGATTTAAGCTGCAGTTTTGAAGTTTATATAGAGTTGGATTTAAAAAGATCTTGTTGTAAGTATCTACAGCGCGCTCTGGGATGTCTTGTTTTTGAAGTAGGCAGTGATGATCTTGAGAGAATGATTCAACATCTGTAAACGTTGACTCCCCAAGAATTAACTCATCTAAAACAACTACCTCTGTTGCCATTGCTTGAGCGCTTATAATTGCGCCCAAAACAAGAAACCAAGGTGTTAGTATTTTTCGCATAGAAAGAGCTTACAACTTAAAACTGTGCCTTAATAGAATCTAGCTCATCTTGCTGTAACAGCTCAGTTACAATCTCAACATTACGAGAGTTATCAGCATAGCTAAGATAAATTGTGATATCAGGTTGAGGTAGTACCCCTTGTGCCTTATCAGGCCACTCAATTAAACTTACGCTAGTCTTATCAAAGTAATCACGAATACCCATGTACTCTAGTTCTTCAGGATCTAACAGACGGTATAAGTCAAAGTGGTAGATTGAGAATTTATCAAAATCGTATGGTTCTACAAGTGTGTAAGTAGGTGATCTTACAATATCTTTATAACCACAAGATAAAATAAAGCCACGAGAAAAGGTTGTTTTACCTGCGCCTAAGTCACCTTCTAGGTTAATTAAAATTGACTTATTTAACTTTTGGCACAGTGGCACAGTAATCGATGCAACTGCAGCGCCTAGCTTTTGAGTCTCTTCTTCACCTGTAATTGAGAACTTAACATTTGCCATTGACGAGTTTCCTTACATAATTTGTTACATCACAAGATAAAGTGCCAATTACACCACCGTCAAGCCCAGCTAGCTTACCTGCACGAGCATGAATTGCAGCACCGACAATAGTTGCAATCTCATTTTCTAGACCTTGCCCTAACAAAGATACAATCACGCCGGTTAACAGATCACCAGAGCCTCCTACAGCTAAGGCAGGAGAGCCATCGTTGATGATGGTAAGTCTTTGGCCATTACAAATAATAGTACCAGCACCTTTTAATAAGACTACGCCACCGTATTTTTGCCATAATTTATAGCATGCTAATAGTCTGTCAGAGTTTACTTCATCAACAGTGCAGCCTAATAACCTTGCAGCCTCACCAGGATGAGGAGTTATCACACGATTTTCTTTATAGTAATTTTGCTCATAGTGAGCTAAAAGATTTAAAGCATCGGCATCGTAGACAAATACTTTATCTTCATTATCATCAAGTATTGATAAAATCGCAGCGCTCTTTTCAGTAACTCCTAGGCCAGGACCTACAGCAACCACATCCGCCCAAGCGATAGCCTTGCGTACTGCATTTAGATCATCTAAATCTACAGTCATAAGCTCGGCTTGATTTGACAAAAGTGGAGCGAAATTCTCGCGGGCAGTTGCCACTTTTACAAGACCAGATCCTGTACGTAAAGCACCGCGACCACAGATGATAGCAGCACCTCCCATGCCCACATCTCCTGCGATAACAAGAACTTTACCGTTATCGCCTTTGTTAGCATTTAAAGCACGTACGGGAAGCTGATTTAAGACATCGTCATAAGAGATACGCACAATTGGCAAAGGATAGCGATACATGCCATCTTCAAATAAATTGTAGTAGGCACGCGCATCAATATCTAAAGGGGCAAAGACAATGTCACCAACCAAGTCAACTGCATCTGAGGTGAATAGTCCAGGTTTTAACGCCAGCATACATACGGTTACATCAGCACAAACGCACACACCAGGAACAAAACCAGTGTCTGCGACAACACCTGTTGGGATATCAACACTAATTGTGAAGGTATCTAATTGATTGATAAAGGCAACCCACTTGGACATGTTGCCTTGAGGCGCTGATTCAATGCCGGTGCCAAGAAGAGCGTCGACAATTACATCAGGCTTTGGGAAATCGATAATACCATCATCGATATTGCCAAAGTTTGGAAGTTCATATTCAATGACACCACCTTGCTTGATAAAGTACTCATAAGCAATGGAGGCTTCACTGCCCTCATGAGGAACACCGATGGCAAAAACACGATATGGAATTTGGCTTTCTAATAAGAGATTAGCTACCACATAGCCGTCACCGCCGTTGTTGCCTTTACCACAGAACACCCACACTTCTTTGGGGCGTTCTACATAGTTAAAGATGGCATCAAAGACTGCATGACCTGCTTTGAGCATTAAATCATAGCAATGACCATTATTATCTTTAGCAAAATCTGACTCGATGACTTTGACTTCATCGGAGGTAAATATCTCAAATGGAAGTGACTGCATAGCTTATCTCACTTATTTTGTGTAACTAATTGTATTATAAGTGCTAAAGCCATTTTTCGCCATAAAATGAGAAATTTGCTAAAGTTCAACGGCGTTTAAATCAATGCCATTAGATGCTAAAAGCACCACATCCTCAGCTAAGTTCTCAAGATCTTGAGATTTACCTTCGACAACAGTGCTATCAGTTTCAATAAAGCCTTTGTCATCGGTAGCTTTATCTTTAAATAAAAGTTCAAAATCATGAGAGCCAATGACGACCACATCAGTTCCTTTATATGTCATGATAAAGCGAGTTACGTCTGATGGAAGTTCAGCTTCTGCTTGTACTTCTTGAGTATTCTCATTATCAAATACTGATGAAAGATTAGCTAAAAAGCGACGCTTGATGACTATCTCGTCAGCGGTCAAGATATCTTCATACAGACCATAGTCATAGTCTTCAAGTTTCTTAATTTCTATTTGGTAGATTAAGTCAGTTAATAAATAGCCAAAATTGGAGTAGCTAATTGCAAAGACTTTGCTCATGTGTGTCCTTTAATTTCTTTTGTTAAATTATGCCGTTGTACCTTTAGATTCGTTGTAACTGCAGATGATGCTTACAGCTAGTAAATGCAATCATCTTCACTCTAAGCAAAATTTGTCAAAAGATTTTTCATTATCTAAAGAATAGGTTTTAGGCGAACATCTGATTTATTTAAAGCAGCTAAATACGCAGGCTCACTAAACCTATGCAGTGCTGACAGTAAGAACTGTTTAGTTTCGTAATTTGGAGTAAAGTACTCTAAAGTTTTTCATCAAAAGCTAAATATCCTATTTGCGCAAGATAGTAGAGTACGTTTTGTTTTTTAGAAAACCTTTTAGGATCGAGAATAGGTGGTAGAACGTCCTCAATGAAATGCGCTTTCCTGCAATCAAATTGATTATGCATTCTTGAAGGCCGTCTAAATCACGACTTATGCAGTCATAAACAGGAATCATGCTAGAAGTTTTTCTTAAATAATTTCTTGCTCTTTTGTTTATAGCAAACTCCATGACAGAATTAGGATTATAGATATCTAAACCATCAAAACGGAAAGCCTTATACCAAATTTTTGCATCTTCAAAATTAAGATCATGCTCTTTGCATATGATTTTAACTTCATCTTCAGTAAAACCATAATATTGTCCAAGGCGAGCCGTATTGTCAGGAGTTAACTCCAAAAAGTTATTCAAGGTATCAGCGTCAGCATAGCGCCAAATAGGGAAAATTCCTGTCATGTACACTAATGAAAAACAAGAGCACATGAAAACACACTTAAACCAATAATTTAATAATGGTGAATAACCTCTCCCTAAAGGGAGAGGCTTCGAAGATCAGACCTTAAATATTGCTACTTAAGACCTATCTTCATCTAGAGGTGTTAGCTCCTATTAGGGAGTTTAACAACCTCGGGTGTATT
>Ga0256404_1003774_pt1 | contig 30023 bp, 24 predicted proteins | sample RumenRJG_01DNA_FD_185990 | JGI IMG/M metagenome (GOLD analysis project Ga0256404, IMG submission 185990) | Bovine rumen microbial communities from Lethbridge, Alberta, Canada - RJG_01 | ecosystem: Host-associated > Mammals > Digestive system > Stomach > Rumen | place: Canada: Alberta | collected...
GGACCATCTTTACGCCCTTCTGGAGCTTGCAAAGCGGCACGGTCTGACGAAGGTCTTTGTCCACTGCTTCCTGGACGGCCGCGACACGCCCCCGGCAGCGGCGAAGGAATATGTGGCGACCCTGGAAGAGAAGATGGCGGAGATCGGCATCGGCCAGGTCGCGTCTGTCAGCGGCCGTTACTACGCGATGGACCGCGACAACCGCTGGGAGCGCGTGCAGCTGGCCTATGACAATCTGACCAAGGCCAACGGAAAGACCGCGGATTCCGCGACGGGCGGCATCCAGGCTTCCTACGACGACGGAAAGACCGATGAGTTCGTCATCCCCTTCTCCGTGGTGAAGGACGGCAAGCCGCTCACCACCGTGAAAGAGAACGACAGCATCATCTTCTTCAACTTCCGTCCGGACCGTGCCCGCGAGATCACCCGCACCTTCTGCTGCGACGATTTCGACGGCTTTGACCGCGGGCCGCGGATCAAGACGACCTACGTCTGCTTCACGGACTACGACAAGACCATTCCGAACAAGCTGATCGCTTTCGGCAAGGAGAGCTACAACAACATCTTCGGCCAGTTCCTCGCCGATCACGACATGACCCAGCTCCGCATCGCCGAGACCGAGAAGTACGCCCACGTCACCTTCTTCTTCAACGGCGGCGTCGAGGTCCCCTACAAGGGTGAGGACCGCATTCTGGTACCGTCCCCGAAGGTCCCGACCTATGACATGCAGCCGGAGATGAGCGCGTACGAGGTCTGCGACAAGCTCTGCGAAGCGATCCGCAGCGGGAAGTACGACGTCATCATCATCAACTACGCGAACTGCGACATGGTCGGCCACACCGGCATCGAACCTGCAGTCATCAAGGCGGTCGAGGCGGTCGACACCTGCGTGGGCCGCACGGTCCAGGCGGTGAAGGACGTGAACGGTGTCATGTTCCTCTGCGCGGACCACGGAAACGCGGAGAAGCTGTGGGACTACGAGACCGACGCTCCCTTCACGGCGCACACCACGAATCCGGTTCCCTTTGTCCTGATCAACGCGGATCCGAAGTATAAGCTGAAGGAAGGCGGACGTCTCTGCGACATCTGCCCGACTCTGATCGAGCTGATGGGCATGGAGCAGCCGAAGGAAATGACCGGCGTCAGCCTGCTGACCGAATAAAGAAGACGGCGGATCCAGACACAGGAGAGTCATGAAAACCGGAAATTCAGATTTCCTTGCACCGCGGGAAGCTTTCCCGCGGTGTTCTTTTGTGATATAATGCGCAGTTGAATACAGCGGAAGTGGAGGACCGAATAATGCTGACATTGGAACACATCAATTATCACGTGGACGGAAAAGACATCCTGAAGGACGTCAGCCTGTCCATCGAGGACCGTTTTGTCGCCGTGACCGGACCGAACGGCAGCGGAAAGTCCACCCTTCTGAAGATCATCATGGGAATTCTTCAGCCTGCCTCCGGCAGAGTCCTGCTGGACGGCGAGGACATCACGGATCTTCCGGTGAATGAGCGCGCGAACCGGGGCATCAGCTTCGCGTTCCAGCAGCCGGTCCGTTTCAAGGGACTCCGGGTAAAGGACCTTCTGAAGCTGGCGGCGGGGGAGAACTATTCCTTCAACAGCGCCTGCAATATTCTGTCCGAGGTGGGGCTCTGCGCCCGTGACTACATCGACCGCGAACTGAACGATACACTGTCCGGCGGAGAGATGAAGCGCATCGAGATCGCCATGACGGCGGCCCGGGGCTCCCGGCTTTCCCTGTTTGACGAGCCGGAGGCCGGTATAGACCTCTGGAGCTTCCAGAGCCTGATCCATATCTTTGAGAAGCTGTACGAGCAGACCGCGGGCAGCATCGTGATCATCAGCCACCAGGAGCGCATCCTGGACATCGCCGACAAGATCATTTATCTGAAGGACGGCGTCGTGGAGCGCTACGCCGCCGGGCAGGAGGTCATGAAGGAGCTGAGCATTACCGGCACTGCATGTTCCGTGCTGACGTCCAAGGCGGCAGGAACGGAAAAAGAGAAAAAGACCGGGGCGAAGGCGGCTGCGGAAGGAGGTAAGTGCTGACATGGTAGAGCTGACTCAGATCCAGAAGGACCTTCTGAAGGAAGTGGCGGAGCTGGACGCGCTGCCGGTGGGCGCCTACAATATCCGGAGCGACGGAAAGAGCATCGCGCGGAGCAATTCCGCGAACATTGAGATTGAGACCAAGACCGACAAGTCCGGCATCGACATCTATATCAAGCCCGGGACGAAGCGCGAGAGCGTCCATATCCCGGTCATCATCGGCCAGACCGGCCTGAAAGAGCTGGTCTACAATGATTTCCACGTGGGCGAGGACTGCGACGTCACGATCATTGCGGGCTGCGGCATCTCGAACTGCGGCGGCCAGGATTCGGAGCACAGCGGCATCCACAGCTTTTTTGTCGGAAAGAATTCCGTGGTCCGTTATGTGGAGAAGCATTACGGGGAAGGGACCGGCACAGGAAAGCGGTTCATGAACCCCACCACCATCGTCACCCTGGAGGAGGGGGCTTCCATGAAGCTTGAGACCTCCCAGATCGGCGGCATCGACGACACGAAGCGTGTCACGAAGGCGGTAATGAAGGAGAATGCCAGCCTGGTGATCCATGACAAGATCCTCACCAACAAGGATCAGAAAGCAGTCGCTGAGATCGATGTGGACATGGAAGGCGACGGAGGCAGCTGCGATATCGTGAGCCGCGGCGTCGCGAAGGAGGACAGCTATCAGGAGGTCAATCTGGGAATCACCGGCAATGCGGCATGCTCCGGTCACGCGGAGTGCGATTCCATCATCATGGATCACGGCGTGATCCTGGCGACCCCGAGGCTGAAGGCCATGAACGTGGACGCGTCCCTGATCCACGAGGCGGCCATCGGAAAGATCGCCGGGGAGCAGCTGATGAAGCTGATGACCCTGGGCCTCAGCGAGAAGGAAGCGGAGGAGACCATCATCCAGGGCTTCCTGCGCTGAGCCGTCTGAAGAGGCGGCATGGCGCCGCGGAGCCGTCCTGCGGAAAGCGCAGATAAACAGAGAGGATCAGACAAAAGAAGACCCGCTGCCGGCAATTGCCCGGCGGCGGGTCTTTTCCTGTGCTTTTTCGGCGGATGCCTGTTCCGGCGCCGCGGAGATCCCCGGCGGTTGTTTTCTCCCGGAAACCGGCGTCACTCTGCGGGCGCTGCTTCCCCGATCCGCGGCTCCCCCTTGGAGAGGGCCTTGTAGCGCTGCTTCACAGACTCGACGAATTCACTCTCGATCTCGGTGAGCTTTTTGTTCTCCTTCATGATGATGCCGAAGGAAAGGTGTTCAGGGCAGTCCCGGAGCGGGATGTTCGCGATGTTGAAGGATGAGCCCTGGTAGGGGAAGCGGGCGATGCCGATGGTGTAGAAGTTGGTGGTGGAGATCAGGCGGAGCTGCTCCAGCCGGTCGTTGCAGTACATGATCTTCGGAGAATCGTTCAGGTCGACTACCCCGCTGGTGGTGGAGATATGATAGAAGAAATCCTCGTACTGCCCGATGTAGCGGACGAACCCGTATTCCCGGAGCTCGCTCAGATCCAGTGCCTGGACAAAGCGGCCGCGGAGTATCTCGTGGTTCGCGGAGATGCAGACATAGGGGCGGAATTTCGCCACCGGAATATACCAGAGTTTCTTGGCCTCCAGATTCCGCATCAGGGTGGAAGAGTCCCTGGTGGCGTGGTGGATGACGCCGATCTCGGAATAACCGCTGTAGACGTCATCGATCACGTTCATGGTGCTGTCTTCCCTGAGACGGAGAAACAGGTTCTCCTGTTCTTCATGCCGGGAGCAGACGTCGTTGAAGCAGACGGCTGTGTGGGAGAAACGGGTCATGGAAACAGTCAGACGGCTTCCCTGATGATGCACCTGGCTGACGAAGCGGTCGAGGCTGTCCATCTCGTTCAGGATGATCTGACAGTGGCTCATGAAGGCTTCCCCGTTCCGGGTCAGGCTGGAACCGGAGCTGGTCCGCTGGAACAGTTCGAAGCCCACATCTTCCTCAATGCTCTTGATGATATGACTAAGCTGGGGCTGTGAGATAAACATTGCCTTGGCGGCGGCATTGATCGAGCCGTATTGTGCGACGGCGACAAAGTATTTCAGATTTTTTGGATCCATATAGTCTCTCCGCAGTACAAGATGGAATGTTTTGTGATATAATAAAACAAATAGATAAATTCTATTAATTTCCGCGCAATTTGTCCGCATATCAGTATACATGATTTCCGGTGAAATGTCAGCGCCGCATGTCTCTCCGGGAACGCTATCTTCCGGGCCGATACCCATATCGGCCGGATACGGCAGCCCCTCCCGGGGGAATTTCTGGCCATGAAGGCGTGCTGATAACCATATCGTAAGGGCAAATAACCACAAACCGGAAAAATGGAGTAGAATGCAAGATGTAAGCAGCATTGCCGGAAACCACCGGCAGTGTCAAGGTTTCACTGAAAATGGGGAGCACATTTTAAAGGAGGAATTTGTTATGAACGCTTATGTCGAGAGAGTCATCAACGAAGTTAAGCAGAAGTACGCTACCGAGCCGGAATTCGTCCAGACTGTAGAAGAAGTCCTTTCTTCCGTCAGCCCGCTGGTCGACGCTCATCCGGAGTATGAGGAGAACGCAATCCTCGAGAGAATGATCATTCCGGAGAGAACCGTTGTCTTCCGTGTCCCGTGGGAGGATGATAAGGGCAATCTGCACGTCAATACCGGATACAGAGTCCAGTACAGCAGCGCGATCGGACCGTACAAGGGCGGCCTCCGTTTTGCTCCCTCCGTCAATATGTCCATCATTAAGTTCCTGGGCTTCGAGCAGACCTTCAAGGATGCTCTGTCCACCCTTCCGATCGGCGGCGCAAAGGGCGGCTCCGATTTTGATCCGAACGGCAAGTCCGACAAGGAAGTCCAGAGATTCTGCGCATCCTTCATGCAGGGCCTGTTCCGCTTCATCGGCCCGGATGTCGACTGCCCGGCAGGCGACCTCGGTGTCGGCGCCCGTGAGATCGGCTACATGTTCGGCGCATGGAGAAGACTGACCGCTTCCTATGCAAACGGCGCTCTGTCCGGCAAGGATCCGCTGTTCGGCGGCTCCGCATTCCGTCCGGAAGCTACCGGCTTCGGTGCTGTCTACTATCTGCAGGAAGTCCTGAAGCACGAGAATGACCCGATCGAGGGCAAGAGAGTCGCAGTCGCAGGCTTCGGCAACGTTTCCTGGGGCGTCTGCACCAAGCTGGCTCAGCTGGGCGCAAAGGCTGTCACCCTGTCCGGCCCGGACGGCTACATCTACGATCCGGACGGCATCACCACCCAGGAGAAGATCGACTACATGCTCGAGATGAGAGCATCCGGCCGCAACAAGGTTCAGGATTATGCTGACAAGTTCGGCGTTCAGTTCTTCCCGGGCCAGAAGCCGTGGGGCCAGAAGGATGTCGACATCATCATGCCGTGCGCAACCCAGAACGATGTCAACATGGACGAGGCTAAGAAGATCGTCGCCAACGGCGTCAAGTACTACATCGAAGTTGCGAACATGCCCACCACCAACGATGCTCTTCGCTTCCTGATGGATCAGAAGAACATGATCGTTGCTCCGTCCAAGGCAGTCAACTGCGGCGGCGTTTCCGTCTCCGCTCTTGAGATGTCTCAGAACTCCGAGAGACTGTTCTGGGATGGTGAGGAAGTTGACAAGTGGCTGCACAAGATCATGAAGGGCATCCACGACTCCACCGCAGCAGCAGCTGAGAAATATGGCCTTGGCTACAACCTGGTCGCCGGCGCTAACCTTGCTTCCTTCGAGAAGGTCGCAAACGCTATGATCAAGCAGGGCCGCGCATTCTAATTCTGGATACGCATATCCCGAAACACACGGAAGCACCGCAGGCTTGCCTGCGGTGCTTCTTTGTTTCAGAAAAACGTCGGCAGGGAACGGCTTCTGCTGTCATTCCTTGTATAACGTGTTTTCAGGATCAGAATCTCCGGAAAAGGGATGAGGCGCCCTGCCGGGGAGCAGGACGCCTACTGTAAAGGGTGGGTATGAGGGTTAATGAATCATTAACCGTTTGATATCGTATCAGGCTTAGCTGAAATTTAGCTTAAAAAATGTAAAAAATACACACCGGGATTATTTGATCAGGCCGACCTTGGTGAAAAGGACATCGAAGCCGCGCACCATATTGATGCGGACTGCGTTTTCACGGGCACAGCCGAAGGTGACGCTGACCGGAGCGGAGTGGACGCCGATCTCCGGGGAATGATACAGCTTCTTGCCGGTGGTAACACCCGTCACCGAGACGCGGCCCAGGTTTTTGACATCCTGCCCGGCCTTCGGCGCGTAGGTGATGGTCATATAGCTGTAGTTTTCGCCGAGGTCGTAGATCGCGTAGGCAGCGTGGTCAATTCCGCCGCTCAGCATAAAGCCGTTGGTCCAGGTAAGACCGGAGTCGGTCTCCGCAGTCTCATAGGCCGAATAATAGTTGGACTCCTTCGGGGCCTGTGCTGTGATGTCCCTGGAGACTTCTGCAGAGACCTGCTGCTCGCTGACGCCCTCGCGGCGGTTCTGGATCACGCCGTCGACGGTCCAGTGGCCGAATTCATCGACTGTGTAGCCCTGGACGACTGTATTGGCAGCCATGACGGAGTTCTCGTCGAAATAGAAGCACTGGGAGACGCCGTCGTAGTCAGTATCGATCCATGCCCACTGATTCCTTGCAAATCCTTCCTCCACGCCTCTGCCGTAGTAATCATAATGCCAGTTTCCGGCATTGTCCTGAAGCCATACGCCTGCGAAGGCAGGGACAGCCATGATGCATGCGCATGCTGCGGCAAGAACTGCAGTGATAAGATGCTTTCTCATATTATTGACCTCCTGAATGTTTCGTGACTGAAATACCGGAATGAACTGTGCGCACGGTCCTCCATGCGGCTCATAATCGAATTCAGTATAACAAAAACAGAGGGAAAATGCACCCTGCGGGCACAAGGTAAGAAAATTGTAAAGGTACAGTGCAAAGAAAGCGCGGTATGCTTTTTCCGTGTTTGATGATAAGATATAGAGAAAACACAGGAAACGAAATCAGAGGCCCCGGAAGAACGGCCGGGACTTTACGAGATGCCCGAAAGGATAATGATATGAACAGAGATCGTCTTCGCGAGGTCCTGGAGTTTTATAAAACACACTATGAGGAGATCCGCCGGAGAGAGGACTATAAGTGGGAAGCCTCGGCTGCATGGCAGGCGGCTTCGCCCATGAACGCGGCTGATTTCCAGGAAGCGCTGCGGGAGGGACTGAAGAAGACCGGAAATCTTCTGGATTCCGGTCATTATTATCCGCGGACCGCGCTGTTCATGCTGATGGACCGTGATCCGGAGGCGGTCCGGTATATGTTCACGGATCTGTACCGGGAGGCGGACCCCGTGGGCGACCGGATCACGATCTTTTCGGAAAAGGCCGGGGCGCTCCGAAGGAAGTACTACACAGATGAGGAACTGCCTGACGACGATCAGGATGAGCATGCGGTCTCCGTCTATCTGTTCCTCAGGTATCCGGAAAAATACTATATCTATAAATACAGTGCCTTCCGCGCGGCCGCTGCGCTTCTGGAAGCGGATTACATCCCGCGCCGGAAGGACAGCAGGAATCTTGCGGAGTATGTACAGTTCTGCGACGAGGTCCGGGGGGCGGTGCTGGCGGATGAGGCGCTGATGGAGATGGAAAAGGCGCGGACTGCCGAATATCCGGGCGCAGATCCGGCGTTCCGGCTTCTGACGGAGGATCTGGTGATCTGCATGGCCACCTATTTCCGTCATGCGGAGCTCTTTCAGGGCAGCGGGACCGCGCAGAAGGAGAAGAAATTCCGTCTTGATCCGGTGCAGCGGCCCATCCCGCTGGAGGCAGTGCCTTTTTACGACGCGGTCGAGGTGGCCCGTTATGAAGCAGGACTCCGGGAGGGGGCGCTCACCTATATTCTTGCGCAGGAGCAGCTGAAGGTCAGGAGCTACCGGATCGCGGCGCGGAAGGTGCCGCAGATCCTGAACGCAGGGCGGGCTCTCGGGGAAGGCTGTGATCTCCTTTCCTTTAACCGGAAGGGGGAGGAACTGTATATTTCCGTCAAGGTGACGACGGGGCCGGAGAGCAGCGGCTTCAGCGTCACGGAGGCGGAGCGTCGGAGAAGCGCGGAGGACCCGGCCCATTACCGTCTGTACCGGGTCTATGATTTCGACCCGGACACCGGGACCGGAAAATATTCCGTGATCCGCGGCGATCTCACGAAATACTGCCTGAATCCGGCATCCTACCGGGTGTTTTTCAGCTGATCATCAAAGTAAGGACAGGAAAGGATCATGTACATCATTGCAGGCCTCGGGAATCCCGGGGGAAAGTATGAGAATACGCGCCACAACGTCGGCTTCCACGTGATCGACACGCTGGCGGACCGGATGGGGATCCGGGTAGATGAAAAGAAGCATTTCGCCCTCTGCGGAAAGGGAATTCTCGCCGGGGAGCGGGTGGTCCTTCTGAAGCCCCAGACCTATATGAACAATTCCGGGCAGAGCCTGCGGGCAGCCGCGGATTTCTATAAGGTGGAGCCGGAGCAGATCATTGTGATCTCCGACGACATCGACCTCGAGCAGGGGCAGCTCCGAATCCGGCTGAAGGGCAGCGCGGGCGGACACAACGGACTGAAGTCCATTATCCAGCACCTGGGGGCACAGGATTTCCCCCGGGTCCGGGTGGGCATCGGCGGAAAGCCGGAGGGCTGGGACCTGGCGGATTATGTCCTGGGACAGCTGAAGGGAAATGACGCGGAAGCCATGCAGAATGCGTATCATACTGCGGCGGACGCGGTGGAGGCCATGATCTCCGAGGGCGGGGATATCGCCATGAACCGCTATAACCGCAAGCCGGAGAAGCAGAAGAAGGAAAAAAAGCCGGAGAATACGGCTGCGCCGGCTGTGCCGCCGGCTGAGGATAAGAGCAAAGCAGAAGGGAACGGATGAGTATTTTCGCGAATCCCCTGAGGGATCTGGAATGGTATCAGGAGCTGGAGAAGCGCGCGGCGGCCGGGAAAGGGCCGCTGCACGTGACCGGTCTTTCCGATACCGCAAAAGCACATTTTCTGACGTCGCTCTGCGAGAAGGAGCGCCCCTGGAAGCTGGTCGTGACCTACGACGAGGCCCGGGCGCGGGAACTCCTGGACGACTGCCGCTGTTTTACGGAGAGGGTCTGGCTGTATCCGGCCAGGGACCTTCTCTTTTTTGCGGCCGATATCCGCGGCTTTGAGGTATCCAGAGAGCGGATCAGTATCCGCCGCCGCATGGCGGAAGAGCCGGACGGTGTAGTTATCACGACCATAGACGGACTGATGGACCGGCTGGAGGAACCGGACCGGTTCCGGAACAGTGTCTTTGTCATCGACGAGTCGGACACGGTGGATCTCCGGAAGCTTTCGGAGCGGCTGGTCGCCCTCGGCTACGAGCGGACGGAGGAGGTCGACGGCATCGGCCAGTTCTCGGTCCGCGGCGGCATCATCGATATTTTCCCGCCGACGGAGGACCTGCCGGTCCGGATCGAACTCTGGGACACGGACATCGATTCCATCCGGAGCTTTGACCCGGAATCCCAGCGCTCCGTGGAGCGGCTTACGCAGGTGGAGATCTATCCCGCACGGGAGCAGGAGCTTGGAGGTACGGCGTCCTTCCTGCGCTACTGGGACACCAAGAGATCACTGATCTTTCTCGATGAGCCGCAGCGCACGGCAGCACAGGCCGAGGCAGTGGAAAAGGAGTTCCGGGAGGGTATGGCCGGCCGGCTGGAGGCGGGGCAGATCACCCGCGAAGAGATGCCGGAGCTTTTCACTGCGGAGGAGACCATCGAGGACCTGAAGACCGGGATCACGGTGCTGATGACGGGCCTGGACGCACGGCTTCCGGAATTCGGTGTTTCGACGCCCTATTCCGCGGCTTCCAAGGCGGCAGCGTCCTTCCCGGGAAGCTTTGAACTGCTTCTGCAGGATCTCCGGCGCTACCGGAAGGAGCGCTGGAGGGTCGTCCTTCTGACCCAGTCCCGCACCAGAGCCGGACGACTCGCCCAGAGCTTCCGGGATTATGAGCTTTCCGCCTACTGCCCGGACAGCTATACGGAAGGGGCGGCATCCCCCGGGAGCGGCACCGGAACGGCGGGAAGAGGTACGGGCGCATCGGGGCCGCCGGCAGCGGCAGAGGGCGCTATCATGGTGGTCTGCGGAAATCTGCACCGCGGCTTCGAGTATCCTCTGATCCGCTTCGCGGTCCTCTCGGAGAAGGACCTGTTCCGGAAAAGCGGGGAGAGGAAGCGGCGCAGAAAGCAGAGTTCCTATGAAGGAAGCGCCATCACCTCGCTTTCTGAGCTGTCCGTCGGCGATTATGTGGTCCACGAGGACTACGGCCTCGGAATTTACCGCGGTATCGAGAAAATCGAAGCCGACGGCGTGATCCGGGACTTCGTGCAGATCGAGTACCGCGGGGGCGACAACTGCTATGTCCCGGCGACGAAGCTCGACATTATACAGAAATACGCCGCGGGCGACGCTCCTGCCCCGAAGCTGAGCCGCCTGGGCGGTCCGGAGTGGGGCAGGACCCGGAGCCGCGTGAAGAGCGCGGTGGCGGAGATCGCGAAGGAACTGGTCTCCCTGTATGCCTCCCGCATGGATCTGGAAGGTCACAGATACGGCCCGGATACAGTCTGGCAGAAGGAGTTCGAGGAAATGTTCCCCTTCGAGGAGACGGAGGACCAGCTGAAGACCATCGAGGACGTCAAGGCGGACATGGAACAGGGGCGGATCATGGACCGGCTGGTCTGCGGTGACGTGGGATACGGAAAGACGGAGATCGCCCTCCGCGCGGCGTTCAAGGCTGTGCAGGAGAGCCGTCAGGTCATCTACCTGGTACCTACAACGATCCTGGCGCAGCAGCACTACAATACCTTTGTCCAGCGAATGGCGAATTTCCCCGTCCGCATCGGCCTCCTCTGCCGTTTCCGGAGCCCTGCGGAGCAGCGGAAGACACTGCAGGATTTCTCGAAGGGACTGGTGGATATCATCATCGGGACGCACCGCGTTCTTTCGAAAGATATCAAGCCCAAGGCATTGGGACTCCTGATCATCGATGAAGAGCAGCGCTTCGGCGTGAAGCACAAGGAGAAGCTGAAGGAGCTGAAGCGGGATGTCAACGTTCTGACACTGACCGCAACGCCGATCCCCCGGACGCTGCACATGAGTCTTGCGGGCATCCGGGAACTCAGCATTCTGAAAGAACCGCCCATGGACCGTCATCCCATACAGACCTATGTAATGGAGTATTCCGAGGAGACGGTCCGGGAGGCGATCCGACGGGAACTGTCCCGGGGCGGCCAGGTCTACTTTGTCTACAATCGCGTGAACGGGATCGCGGAGGTGGCGGCACAGATCCGCCGGCTGCTTCCCGACGCTGAGGTGGCTTACGCCCATGGGCAGATGAACGAGCGTGAGCTTGAGCAGATTATGCTGGATTTCATGAACGGGGATATTGACGTCCTGGTCTCCACGACGATCATCGAGACCGGCCTGGACATCCCGAACGTGAACACCATCATCATCCAGGACGCGGACCGGCTGGGGCTGTCCCAGCTTTACCAGCTGAGGGGCCGCGTCGGCCGTTCTTCCCGCACTGCCTATGCCTTTCTTCTGTACCGGCGCGGACGCCTGCTTACGGAAGAGGCGGAGAAGCGCCTGAAGGCGATCCGGGAATTCACCGAGCTGGGAAGCGGAATCCGCATCGCGATGCGGGACCTGGAGATCCGGGGCGCGGGCAACGTCCTGGGCGCGGAGCAGCACGGCCACATGCAGGCGGTGGGGTACGACATGTACTGCAAGCTCCTGAATCAGGCGGTGCGGCTGCTGACGGGGAAGGAAGAGCAGGAAGAACAGTTTCAGACTACGGTCGAAGCGGACGCGGATGCCTATATCCCGGACACTTACATCAAATATGAAGACCAGAAGCTGGATATCTACAAACGGATCGCACTGGTGGAGACGGACGAGGACGATCTTTCCATGCAGGATGAACTGATGGACCGCTTCGGCGAGATCCCGAGACCGGTGCGGAATCTTCTTCTGGCGGCAAGGATCCGCAGCGCGGCGCACCGCGTCTTTGTGACCGAGGTAAAGATCACGCGGCAGGAGGCGCAGCTTCTCATGATCGCCGAGGCGCAGCTGAACGTGGACGCGATTCCTGATCTCGTGAAGCAGTACCGCGGGAAGCTTTCTGTACGTCCGGGAGAACAGGTACGTTTCATTCTGACAGAATCGGAAAAGTACTTTGACGGGACGCCCATGCTGGAAAAGACGCTGAAGCTTCTCCGGGAGATGGAGATGCTGATTCCGGAAAATGCATAATTTTACACACTTTTGAAGGGTGAAACACCTGAAAAAGCCTTGATTTTACAAATCTGGGAAGGAACACGGCGGAAACGCTTGACATCACAAAATGCAGTAGATATAAATAATTCAGAAGCATTTTTTGCGCACCGGCGGTTGAATCGCCGATGCCGTTTCATAATTTTTTCACCACATGGAGGAAAACATAATGAATAAGACCGAATTAATCGCTGCAGTCGCCGAGAAGACCGGTATCGCAAAGAAGGACGCAGAAGCGGCTGTCAAGGCTGTCACCGATACCATCGCTGCTGAGCTCATTGCAGGCAACAAGGTCCAGCTCGTCGGCTTCGGAACGTTCGAAGTTTCCGAGAGACCGGCAAGAGAGGGAAGAAACCCGAGGACCGGCGAGACCATCAAGATCGCCGCTGCGAAGAACCCGAAGTTCAAGGCCGGCAAGGCTCTGAAGGATGCCGTCAACGTCCCGAAGAAGAAGGCTGCGAAGAAGCCCGCCGCAAAGAAGCCCGCTGCGAAGAAGACCACCAAGAAGGCGGCGAAGTAATTCAGGTCTCATGAGGATCGATAAATTTCTGAAGGTCTCACGCCTGATCAAACGCCGCACGGTAGCCAACGAAGCGTGCGACGCAGGCCGGATCCTGGTGAACGACAAGGTCGTCAAAGCCTCCTACGACGTGAAGGAGGGGGATATCATCGAGATCCGCTTTGGACAGAAGGCAGTGAAGGCAGAAGTCCTTTCCATTGCGGAGACCACGAAGAAAGACGAAGCGAAGGAATTATTCCGATTCATTTAAAATGACAGCGCCCCCGGGAGCAGTGAATGCCCCGGGGGCGTTTCTGTTTCGCAGAAGGCCCTGTGTCTGTCTCCAAAACCCTTGCCCTTCCTTCGCGATCCGCTCGGATGTATCTGGAGCTTTTTTTCGGTCGAGTGGCCTTCGGCATACTCTCGGTCAAAAAAGCTCCAACATCCGCGGATCACTCAGTCGGGCTGCGATGGTTTTGTTGACAGACAGGGCCTTAATGCGGATACATGCCCCCGGGGCATCCCGCAACTTCGCTGTTGAAAAATGCGGAAGAATAGATTATCATTATATTTGATTTTCTATCTCTACTCGGATTTTCGGGGGCGGCAATGGGCACGAGGAAGGCGAACAGACGAAAAGCGGAAAAGCGGGAAGACAGCAGACTGGCGGTCGTTACGGTCAGCGCTGTCATCATGTGCATGGCCGTTGCGTCCGGAATCAAGGTTTCTTCCCTGCGCGCCAAGGCGGAAGTCTATCAGGAGCGTGTTGCGATCCTTGAGTCGGAGGTGGAAAAAGAACGCGACCGCGCCGCGGAACTGGAGCAGTACCGCGTTTATGTCCAGTCCAAGGCGTTTATGGAGAAAACGGCGAAGGAAAAGCTGGGGCTTGTAAATCCCGGAGAGATCATTCTGGAGCCGGAGCAGTAAGCGGACAGGAAAGAACCTCCGACCTGCGAAGAGCAGGACGGGGGTTTTACTTTGCAGACGGGAGACCATCATCTATGTTGCAGGTTCAAAATGAAGTCCGGCAGTTCATTGCGCGCACGCGCATGATCAGCAGAGGGGACAGAGTCATCATCGGTGTCAGCGGAGGCGCGGATTCCACCGCACTTCTTCATGTCCTTGTCCAGCTTGGAGGGATCCTCCGGGCAAAGTACCGTGTGGTGCACGTTCACCACGGGATCCGGGGAGCGGAAGCGGACAGGGACGCAAAGTATGTGGAAGCGCTCTGCAGAAAGTACAAGGTCCCGTTCCGCGTCGTTTCGGTGCAGACTTTGCAGTTCGCGAAAAAGCACCGGATCTCCACGGAGGAAGCCGGCAGATATCTCCGCTATGCTGCTTTTGATGAAGAAGCGCAGAACTGGGAGAAGGAAGCCGACACCGACAAGAGGGTGCTGGTCGCAGTGGCCCACAACCGGGAGGACAATGCGGAGACCGTACTCATGCAGCTCTGCCGCGGAAGCGGCCTGAAGGGCGTCGCCGGTATGAAACCCATCCGCGGACGCATCATCCGCCCGCTTCTCACGGTCGGAAGGGCGGACATCGAAGCCTACCTCCGGAAGGAAGAGATCTCCTGGTGTACGGATTCCACGAATCTCCAGGACGACTATACCCGCAACCGGATCCGTCACGATATCCTGCCGAAGATGGTCAGCGACGTGAACCGCGGCGCGGTGGAGAACATCACCCGCGCGGCAAGGCTGATCGGGGAGGCGGACGTCTACCTCGCGAAGCATGCCCAGGAGATCCTGGACGAGTGCGTGATCCGGGACGAGGAGAGCTGCGGCGTCAGCACCGCGGATCTCGTGAAGCAGGATCCCATCATCCGCACCTATATGCTGCGGCTGATGATCGGCATGGTGAACCGGACCATGAAAAACATCACGGCGCGGCACATCGACGATATGAACCGTCTTGCGGAGGCGGAGACCGGAAAACGCCTGAACCTGCCTTACGGGCTGGAGGCGGTCCGGACCTATGACATGCTGTGGGTCGGGAAGCAGGGCTTCTGCGGCGAGGCAGGAACCTCGAAGCGTCCGGAGGGCGTGCCGACGGCGGAGATGAATGAGTATTACCGCAAGCATTTCAGTTTCGACGTCTTCGACTACGACGACACCATGGTGATTCCCGCAGGGGACGATGTAAAGTGGTTCGACTATGACAAGATCGACGACGTCATGGAGATCCGTCCGCGGCGGACGGGAGATTTCATCACGCTGAAGGACGGCGGCCGGAAGACTGTGAAGTCCCTGATGACGGATGAAAAGATCCCCGCTTCCGGGCGGGACAGTGTGCCGATGCTGGCCGCCGGCTCCCATGTTCTCTGGGTGGTAGGCTACCGGATCAGTGAAAGCTTTAAGATCGACGACAGTACCCGCAGAGTTTTCGAGGTGCGGTTCAAAGGAGAATGAAGAAATGTCGGAGCATATCAGAGTTCTGATCACAGAGGAAGATGTCAACCGGAGGATCAGTGAGGTCGCGGAAGAAATCAATCGTGATTACGGGAACACTCCGGTCCACCTGATCTGCATCCTGAAGGGCGGCGCCATGTTCATGTGTGAGCTGGCAAAGCGTCTGACCATGCCGGTATCATTCGATTTCATGAGCGTTTCCAGCTACGGCGGAGGCACGGTATCCTCCGGCGTGGTCCGTATCATGAAGGACCTGGACGAGCCGCTGGAGGGCAAGCACGTCCTGATCGTCGAGGACATCATCGATACCGGCCGGACCCTTTCCTACCTGATCGAGGTCCTGGCGGGCCGCGGACCGGCGGACATCCGCCTGTGCACGCTCCTTGACAAGCCGGAGCGCCGCGTGAAAAAGATGGTGAAGGTGGACTACACCTGCTTCACCATTCCGGACGAATTCGTGGTAGGCTATGGTCTGGATTACGACCAGAGATACCGCAATTATCCGTACATCGGGGTCGTGGAATTCGACGAACCCCAGGAGGAATGATTTTTGAGAAGAGAAGGACCATTTCGTTTCAGTTTTATGTTCGTGCTCATGATGGCCATATGGCTCGTCCTGAGCTTCGGAAGCGGTACTGCGGGGCGTCGTCTGAGTAAGGCGGAGTTTGAGACACTCCTCGCCGGCGGCGACGTGGAGCAGGTGCTGATCCTCCAGAACCGGGAGACGCCCACCGGTGAGGTGCGGCTGATCTACAAAGGATCGGAGGGCAAAGGCAGCCGGGAAAGCTACTATGTCTCCGACGTCAATAAGCTTCAGGAAGAGCTGGAAGCAAAAAACATCGACTTTGTCCTGGACAATGTCCCGGTGAACAACGACTGGCTCAGCCTTCTGCTTCCGTCCCTGATCACGGTGGGCGGATGCTTCCTGATTTTCTGGTTGATGCAGAACCGCGGCGGCGGCACGAACGCCAAAATGATGAATTTCGGCAAGAGCCGTGCCCGGATGACCCGCGACAATAAGGAGAATTTCAGTTCCGTCGCAGGTCTTGCTGAGGAGAAGGAGGATCTGGAGCAGGTCGTCGATTTCCTGAGGGATCCCAGAAAATACACGGAGGTGGGCGCGCGCATCCCCAAGGGCATCATCCTGGTGGGGCCGCCCGGAACCGGAAAGACGCTGCTCGCGAAGGCGGTGGCAGGAGAGGCAGGCGTCCCGTTCTTTTCCATCTCCGGTTCGGATTTTGTCGAAATGTTCGTCGGCGTCGGCGCGTCCCGTGTCCGGGACCTGTTCGACGAGGCGAAAAAGATGGCTCCCTGCATCGTGTTCATCGATGAGATCGACGCCGTGGCGAGGCGCAGAGGCTCCGGCCTCGGTGGCGGCCACGACGAGCGTGAGCAGACCCTGAACCAGATGCTGGTGGAGATGGACGGTTTCGGCGTGAATGAGGGCATTATCGTCCTCGCGGCGACGAACCGCCCGGACATCCTGGATCCGGCGATCCTCCGCCCGGGCCGTTTTGACCGCAAGCTGGCGGTGGGAAGACCGGACGTGAAGGGCCGCGAGGCGATCCTGAAGGTCCACGCGAAGAACAAGCCCATCGGGGACGATGTCGACCTGAACCGGGTCGCCCGGACCACGGCCGGTTTTGTCGGCGCGGATCTTGAGAACCTTCTGAACGAGGCGGCGATCATCACTGCCAAGGAAGGCCGGAAGTATATTCAGCAGAACGATATCGACCGCGCTTTTGTGAAGGTCGGGATCGGCGAGGAGAAAAAAAGCCGCGTGATCTCCGAGAAGGAGAAGAAGATCACGGCGTACCACGAGGCGGGCCACGCGATCCTGTTCCACGTCCTCCCGGACATGGGACCGGTGCACACCGTCTCCATCATCCCCACCGGGATCGGCGCAGCAGGCTACACCATGCCGCTGCCGGGCGAGGATGAGATGTTCAACACGAAGGGGCGCATGCTCCAGCATATCCAGGTCTCCCTGGGCGGCCGCATCGCGGAGGAGCTGATCTTCGGCGACGTGACCACGGGTGCCAGCCAGGATATCAAACAGGCTACGGCCCTCGCCAAATCCATGGTCATGCAGTACGGCATGAGCGAGAAGGTCGGACTGGTCAATTACGGCAGCGAGGGCGATGAGATCTTTATCGGCCGCGATTTCGGACAGACCAAGTCCTACGGCGAGCACATGGCCACGATTATTGACGAGGAAGTGAAGCGCATCATCGACGACTGCTACGCGAAGGCGAAGGAGATCATCGAGGCGAACCGGTCCGTCCTGGACCGCTGCGCGGCGCTGCTTCTGGAAAAGGAGAAGATCGGACAGGAAGAATTTGAGGCCCTGTTCCGTGCGTAAGAAAGAAACACATGAACACAGACGCGTTTTTCAGTGACACAACTGAAAATTACTGCACACCGGCGGAACCGGATCCGGGACAGCCTGTCCGGATCTGTTTCCGCGTGGCGCGGGAAGACCGGGTGCGGGTCGATCTGATCCGCGTTCTGCAGAACGAAGAAGAAGCGGTGCCGATGTACGAGATGGGCAGGGACCGCTATTTCCGCTACTTCGAAATTCAGCTGGAGACCGGGACCGCGCCGCTGAAGTGGTATTTCCAGATCGTCGGAGACGACGAGCTCTTCCTTTACGACAGCATCGGCCTCGTAATCTCGAGAAGACCGGACCGGCCCTTCCGCATTATCCCCGGGTTCCACACACCCGACTGGGCGAAGGGCGCCATCATGTACCAGATCTTCGTGGACCGGTTCTGCCGGTCTGACCGGAAGAGTGACGTCCTGGACGATGAATATATCTATCTCGGACTTCCGGTCCGGCACATCGACGACTGGAATGAGTATCCCTCCACCTTCGATGTGGGCTATTTCTACGGCGGAGACCTGCAGGGTGTGCGGAAAAAGCTGCGCTACCTCAGGTATCTCGGTGTCGAGGTCATCTATTTCAACCCGCTGTTTGTCTCACCGTCGAATCATAAATACGACACCCAGGACTATGACCATATCGACCCCCATCTCGCGAAGATCGTGAAGGATGAGGGTGAGGTGCTCCCGCCGGGGGCGTCGGACAACTCCAGGGCGACGAAGTACATTTCCCGGACCGCGGATCCGGAGAACCTGGAAGCCAGCGACGCCTTTTTCGCGGACCTGGTACGGGAGGCCCACGACATGGGCATCCGCATCATTCTGGACGGCGTGTTCAATCACTGCGGTTCCTTCAACAAATGGATGGACCGGGAGAAGATCTACGACAATTCCGGCGGGTATGCGCCGGGCGCTTACGAGAGCTATTCCAGTCCGTATCACAGCTACTTTGATTTCGCGGAGAAAAATCCCTCCGACTGGCCGGACAACGCGAGCTATGACGGCTGGTGGGGCAACATCACGCTGCCGAAGCTGAACTACGAGGCCAGCGACCGTCTGGTCCGGACCATCATGGGCGTGGGCCGGAAATGGCTGCAGGAGCCCTACTGCGTGGACGGATGGCGGCTGGACGTGGCGGCGGACCTGGGACATTCCCGGCGCTTTAACCACAAGTTCTGGCAGCAGTTCCGGCAGGCGGTCAAGGGAGTGAACCCGGACGCCCTGATCCTGGCGGAGCACTACGGGGATCCGGAAGAGTGGCTGAACGGCAGCGAGTGGGACAGCGTCATGAACTACGACGCCTTCATGGAGCCGGTGAGCTGGTTCCTGACGGGTATGGAAAAGCACTCCGACCGGAGCGACGCATCCCTTCTGGGGGACGGGCGGAGATTCTGGATCAGCATGCGGAACGCCATGTCCCGTTTTCCGACGCCTTCGCTTCTGACGGCGATGAACGAACTTTCGAACCATGACCACTCCCGCTTCCTGACCCGGACGAACCGCAAGACCGGACGTCTCGCGACGTTAGGCAGCGCGGCGGCGGAACAGGACGTCAATCTCCCGGTCATGAGGCAGGCAGTCGTCATGCAGATGACCTGGCCCGGCGCACCGACCATTTATTACGGGGATGAGGCGGGCACCTGCGGCTGGACGGATCCGGACAGCCGGCGGACCTTCCCCTGGGGCCGGGAAAATGTGGAGCTCCAGGAGTTCCACCACTATATGTGCAGTCTGCACCGGCAGTCTGACGCGGCCCGGCGGGGATCCCTGATCCCGGTCATGATGGAGCAGGATATTGTGGCCTACGGGCGGATGCTGGGCAGGGAAAAGATGCTGGTCCTGGTCTATACGGGCGAGGAGGAACGAAGCATCGACCTTCCGATCTGGATCCTGGGGATCCGGGAGTATGACCTGGTCCGCAGAGTCATGCTGACCACGGAAAGCGGCTACAATGTCGGAATGATGGAGTATGCGGTCCAGGGCCGGATCATGACGGTCGACGTTTCCAAGGGATACGCCGCGGTATTCCGCTGCGGCGTGTTCTGAAGACTTCGCCGGGTCCGGCGGATATTCCGAATGAAATTCCCGGAAAAGGGCTTGCCCTCCGGGAAAAAATATGTTAAGATTCCTGTGTTGCGAGAGCAGCACATGCGATAGTGGCGTAGTTGGTAACGCGCGACCTTGCCAAGGTCGAGACCGCGGGTTCGAGTCCCGTCTATCGCTCTCCGAGAGACCCGCTGATGCGGGTCTTTTTTCGTCCCTGAAAAGGAACGGCATCCATGGAGGAACGGTATGGTCGTATATCTTTCGGCAGTCAGCTGTATTCTGGGATTCTTCTGTCTGATCACAGGAATGCTGAACATGATCCTGGTGTATATCTTGGGTCCTGCAAGGTACCCGGACTGGCAGGAGGACAAAAGAGAGCGGCTTTGGCTGAACCGTCTGCTGCTCTCCACCGGCTTTCTCCTGCTGGTGGATGTGGGCGCCCGGCTGCTGGAGGGAAGTTTTGACCCTGCGGGCTACCGGCTTTTCCGGTTCTGCGCCGTCATGGACCACCTGCTGGCGTTCCTTTCCCTGTTCTGTTATATATCCTACGTTTCGGAAATGGTGGAAATGACGCCGCTGTCCCGTCTGGTACGGAATACGGTATATGGAATCTGCGGGGTACTCTCCCTGATTACAGTCTCTTCCTTATGGACAGGCTTCCTGTTTACCTTTGACAGCAGACATTATTATCAGGAAGGGCCGGGATTCGGTTATGTCGTGCTCCTGTTTCTCTTTGCGATCCTACTGTCCTGGCTCGGCGTGCATGAGGAGAGAAAGACGCTGAATCCCGACCGGCGTCTTGTCCTGTCTCTTTACGTCATCCTTCCCATCTTGTTCATGATTCAGCAGAAAATCTGTTTTGTCCGGATGCAGACGCCGAACATCGGCCTGGGAATGGCAGTACTGTGCCAGTCCATTGTCTGGGGCATCCACCGGCGGCAGGTCATCATTGAACAGCAGGAAGAACTTATCCGTCAGCAGGAACTCCTGATCCGTCAGGAGCAGGAGCTTGCCCGGATGGAGATCCGCAGTGCCGTGTCCCAGATGCGTCCCCACTTTGTGTTCAATGTCCTTAACACCATTTATGTCCTGATCGACCAGGATCCGGAGACCGCGAAGACGGCGGTCAGCAGTTTCTCGGATTACCTCCGGGGTCTGATCAGCGTGATGGAGACACAGCACCGCATCCCCTTCGCGCAGGAACTGGAATATATTCAGAAATATCTTGAACTGGAGCAGATCCGGTACGGCGAGGATGAGCTGAAGGTCGTCTATGACCTGCAGGTGATGGGATTCCCGGTACCTCCCCTCTCGGTCCAGCCGCTGGTCGAGAACGCGGTGAAGCACGGAGTCGGGAAAAAGCCCGGCGGCGGGACCATCCTGATCCGCACCGAGGCGGTGGACGGAAAGATCCGGCTTACGATCCATGACGATGGAGTCGGTTTTGACCCGGAGACCGTCCTGAAGGAGGAACGGGGAGAAAAAGCTGAAGAAAACACTGCGGAAAAAACAGAGAGACCGACGGGAATCGGTCTCAGGAACGCGCGGCAAAGGTTCCGCCTGGTCATGAATGCGGATTTTCAGGTGGAATCCGCACCGGGGCAGGGGACTACGGTCACGGTCACGATCACGCCGCCGGAGAAAACCGCTCAGTTGTAATCAACAGAGATCAGACACAAGCCCTGGGCAGGGGCGGTGTATCCCGCGGCGGTACGGTCCGCCGCGGCGAGAATCTCCGGAATCTCTCCGGGGGCCCGCTTCCCGAAGCCCACCTCCAGCAGGGTCCCGGTCATGATCCGGACCATGTGCTGCAGAAATCCGTTTCCGTGATAGTAAAAGCGGAGATAAGGTCCCTGTTTCCGGATCTCGATGGAATCCACGGTGCGCACCGTGGATTTTTTCATGCGCGGATTTCCGCAGAAGCTTTTGTAGTCATGGGTCCCGGTGAGAAGCGCGGCGGCTTCCTGCATGCGGGCAAGATCCGGCGCCTTTTCGAGGACCAGAAGGTATTTCCGCTCGAAGACCGGCTTGTTCTCACCGACCCAGCAGCTGTAGCAGTAGGTCTTTCCGACGGCGGAATAGCGGGCGTGGAAGCGTTCTCCCGCGATCCGGACGTCGGTCACGCCGATGTCGTCCGGGAGATAGCGGTTCAGATAATCCCGGATCTCCTCCTCGCTGAGCTCTGTGTCCAGCTGTACACTGGCAGTCATGGCTTTCGCGTGGACACCCGCGTCCGTCCGGCCTGCGCCGGTCACATCAGCCGCCGTCCCGGCCATTTCCGTCAGCACGGCCTCCAGTTTTCCCTGGATGGTCAGGGGCGTGGACTTCTGGTGCTCCCAGCCGTAATAACGGCTTCCGTCGTAGCTGACGGTCAGCTTGTAGTTTCTTTTCATGGACATGTGTCTCCTTCCGATCCGGGGGCCGTTTCCAGGGCGCCGGTCCGCTTCCGGGAATTCCCGGGTAAAAGCGGACATTCGCAATCCGCTTCGCTAAGTGTACAATACGGGCTTCAGGATTGGCAAGGAGGGATTCCGGCAGACCGGTCTTCCGAAAATCGTAAGAAACCCACAATGCTATTCCCGGTCATTTCGGTTAAACTACAGTAGAACAGGATAGGAGGTTCTTATATGATCAGACATTCAGCGGCAGCTCTGCTGCTTGGTATTACCATGCTCACACTTTCGGCGGCTCCTGCTTTGGCGGCAGGTCCCGGCGAAAATGCGGCGGCTCCGGCAGGCGCTGTCGTGTCGGCTCCGGCACTCCCTTCCGGAACACAGTGCGCGGACGATTCTTCCTGCACCATCGACACGGCGTCCCGGACCTTCGACGTTGCCCGCTTCGCAGTCCCGGAGGACACGAAGAACCTGGTGGTGGTCGAGGGTTTTGCGAAGAACGGCGGCAGGGATACCTATAAAGAAGAAGTGGTGACAGACGCGTCCCGCTGGAACCGTGCCAGGGTGACAGCCTATACCCGGGAGAACGCCGGAAGCGCCTGGAAGCCGGTGGTGCAGTCAGCCGCGGTCTACGGCTGGGGCGGCATGTCGAATCAGCGTCATGAGGGAGACGGCACCACCCCCATCGGCCTCTTCCGCGCGGATACACCCTTTGGCTGGCAGCCGGCGGGAGAAGGCTTCCCGGCGGATTACGAGGAGATCATGGTGGCTGAACACCGCCAGTACTGGTCCGATGACACGAACCGGCTGGAGCACAACAGCGACGTTTCTGTACAGTCAGGTGAGCGGCTCTGGGAGAGCTGGGCAAAGACTATTTATGACTACTGCCTGAACATCGCCTTCAACCACGATTATGTGAAGGGCACCGGCAGTGCGATCTTCCTGCACTGCACCAAGGATCACAAGCCTTCCACCGCAGGCTGCGTCGCCATGGATCCGCGGGCGATGCAGGCGATCCTCCGGATGTACGCCGGCGGAAAAACCTGCGTGGCCATCGCACCGGCGGGCCGGTTTGATGCAGTTTACGGCGCCTTCAGCGAGGCGGGCATTTCCCCGGCGGGAAGATTTACGAACTCTGAACTTCAGATGCCGGAAACACCCACCGTGATCCTGAGATAATAATGAGATGGCGCCGGAGAGCGCGGAAAGGGAAAGATATGAGAAAAAGAACGATTGCGGCTGCAGCCGGCCTGATGGCGGCCCTGCTGCTCACAGGACAGGTTTTTGCGGCGGAGACTTTTACGGCGGTGGAGCCGGTGACCATGTATGTCACGAATGCCGTGAACGGAGTGAATCTTCGTACGGCGCCGGACCTGTCTGCATCGATCGACCGGGTGCTCTATTACAATGATTCCGTGACGGTGGTCGGCATGGGCGATTTCTGGGCCAAGACAGAGCGCGGCGGGAAGAACTACTATATCGCGAAGGAATTCCTGACGACAGTCCAGGGCGGCGCCCGGACGGCGGAGACGGCGGCAGCCCAGGCGGCTGCGGCGGAAACTGTAGCTGCGGCACCTGTGGAGCCGGCTGCGGCGGAAACCGCGGCAGCTCAGACGGCAGAGACGGCAGCGCGGACCGCGGCGGAAACGGCAGCGGCAGTACAGACGGCAGAGACTGCGGCGGCGCAGGCGGGCAGTGCCCAGGGTATAGAGGTGCAGAGCGTCTCTCTCACCTCGGACATGCGCTTCGCGGAGTACTCAAAGATCAACTCCGGCGCTGCAAAGCTTTACAGAAACCATGGCGGCGCCCACGGCAGCACGGTGATCTGCGTGAACGCGGGCCACGGAACCAGCGGCGGTGAAAATTATAAGACTCTGTCCCATCCGGACGGCACTCCGAAGCTGACCGGCGGTACCAACGCGAAGGGCGCGGTGAACAGCACTGCGATCTCCTCGGGTATGGATTTCAACGACGGCATTTCCGAGGCGAAGGTCAACCTGAAGGTGGCGCTGGCGCTCCGCGACATCCTGCTCGCAAGAGGCTACAGCGTGCTGATGATCCGCGAGGACGGAGACCAGCAGCTGGACAACATCGCCCGCACTGTCCTGGCGAACAACTGCGCGGACTGCCACATTGCGATCCACTTCGATTCCACCGGCTCTGACAAGGGCGCTTTCTACATGAGTGTTCCGGACGGACTGAAGACCATGGATCCGGTCTCCTCCACCTGGCAGAAGAGTGAAGCCTTCGGCGAAGCGCTGATCGGCGGACTCCGGGGCCGGGGCCTGAAGATCTTCAGCGGAGGCAGCATGGATATGGACCTGACCCAGACCTCCTACTCCACGGTGCCCAGCATCGACATCGAGCTGGGAGACAAGGCGACGGATCACGGCGACGCGGCATGCAGCAGGTTCGCGGAAGCGCTGGCAGACGGCGTGGACGCCTACTTCAACTGACGGCTCAGTCTGCACAGCGGACAAGGCAGACAGCTTCATATTTCTCAATGGCCATGGATGCCCCCGCGCGGTTTGCGGGGGCATTTCCCTGTGTTAGAATAAAAGTATCAGTCTGGCATCCGTACCCGCAGGAGGAATCAACGCTTCATGACACGCGAAGACATGTATGAACTGATCCGGGAGGGAGATCTCCCGGAGATCCGCGCCGCAGTGACCGCCTGGTTCGCGGCCTGCGCCGGACAGTACCTGCGGGGGGTCCTTATGGAGCAGGAATATATCCGGGCGCTGCGGTCCTCTCCCTTTCAGCCGGACCCCGGGATGCTGAAGGCAGGACTCGGCCTGGAGCTGAAGCTGGAGGAGTATGAGCACTGGGTCCGTCTGCGGGAAGACCGGAAGCTCTGGGAGGCGGGACAGTTCCCGGACAGCGAGGAGGGAGCGCCCTGGCTCTACCTTGCGGCTGCGGACCGGGCGGAGGCAGATCCGGAGGACAGGATCCGTTTCTTCCAGCTGATGGATGCCTTCTCCGTCCCGACAGCACTGTTTGAGATCAGCCCTCCGGACTTCCCGCGGTGGAGACGCCGCTCTGTTCATGTCTACGCGGATGGAGAGCTGGTATCAGTCCGCACCATCTGTACGGACGACGGCGGTCTCCACGCTTCACCGAACCCCATCGGCCGGGAATTCCTTCTGAAGGACGTGGACGGCGCGTCGGTGATGGGGCAGGTCCGCTCCATGGAGTTTGACGACCATATCCTGGGATACCGGATGCTCGGCGTGGTGGACGGCTATACCTCGGCCGTGCCGCGGGAACTGAGTCTCAGCATCACTGCGGAGAACACCTCCCGGCTCCTGGTTACCTGGTATTCCGCCCGGGAATACGGGGACGATGCTGCCATGCAGGATCCCCGCTGGGAGCAGTACGGCGCCTGGTACAGGCAGAAGCAGGCGGAGATCGACGCCCACTACCGGATGCTTGCGGATTTATGCCGGCCGGAAGGCGGGACTTGAATTTGACGGGTGATCGGCGTATACGTATAAGAAGCAGAAATTGAGAAAGGAGTGCGCAGTCCGGGCGGCTTCGCCCCGCGCACAGGATGGAACACGGCAATGGGTGAGAAACTGACAAAGGCGGATATCGAGAAGATCCAGGAAGAGATCGATCACCGGAAGATCGACCTCCGGCCGGAGCTGGCGGCGGCGGTCCGGGACGCGGCGGCGCAGGGAGACCGGAGCGAAAACTTCGAGTACTACGCCGCAAAGCGGGAGAACCGGAGGAATGAGAGCCGGATCGCTTATCTGGAACGTATGCTGAAATACGCGACGGTGATCGAAGACCACTCAAAGGAGGACGAGGTCGGACTGAACAAGAAGGTCGAGTGCCTGTTCATCGACGACGACGAGACGGAGACCTACAAGATCGTCACGCCGATCCGCGGTGATACCATGGAGAACCGCATCTCCATCGAGTCCCCCCTGGGGAAGACCCTGCTCCGGCACCATGTGGGAGATATCGTCCACGTAACGACGGAAGCCGGGGGATATGATCTGAAGATCCTGTCCATCACCCCCGATGACACTGACGACGAGATCCGAAGCTTCTGAAATCGACACTGACGACAAGATCCGGAGTTTCTGAAACGCCGCGGGCAGAACGCCCCGGCTGCTGAAAAGGAGAGAACAATGAAAACCACACTGGTCGTGATGGCAGCAGGCATCGGTTCCCGCTTCGGCGGAGGCATCAAGCAGCTGGAGCCCATGGGCCCCAACGGAGAGATCATCATGGATTATTCCGCTTACGACGCACGCCGTGCGGGATTTGACAAGGCGGTCTTCATCATCCGGAAGGAGATCGAGGCGGAATTTCGTGACAGGATCGGAAAACGGATCGAGAAGGTCATGGACGTGGACTACGCGTACCAGGAGCTGGACGCGATCCCGGCGGGATTCTCTGTCCCCGAGGGACGGAAGAAACCCTGGGGTACCGGCCACGCAGTCCTCTGCGCGAAGGGAAAGACTGAAGGCTCCTGCATCGTCATCAATGCGGACGACTATTACGGCCCGGAGGGCTTCCGCGCGGTGCACGACTATCTGGCGCGCGAAAAAGCGGAAGGCGGGGCGGAGACCGGCCTTGACATGTGTATGGCGGGCTTTGTCCTGAAGAACACGCTCTCGGAGAACGGCACCGTGAACCGCGGGATCTGCGACGTCTCGGCGGAGGGCTTCCTCAACCGCGTGGAAGAGACTTACGAGATCGGGTACCGGAGGTCGGACTGCCGGACGGTCCTGGGCGCGAAGGACGGTGCGGGTAAGGATGTGCCGGTACATGAGAATCAGCTCTGCTCCATGAACATGTGGGGGCTTCCGGAGCGCTTCTTCGACGTGCTGGAGGAGGAATTCCCCCGGTTCCTGGAGAGCGTGAAGCCCGGGGACCTGAAGGCTGAGTACATGCTTCCGGTGGTCATCGACGAATGCATTCACCGCGGCCTGGGAACGGTCCGCGTCCTGCCGACCCATGACAAGTGGTTCGGCGTCACATACAAGGAAGACAAGCCGGCAGTGGTCGCCGCGGTCCGGAAGCTGATCGCGGACGGCCTGTATCCGGAGGCGCTGTACTGACGAGCGGTGCGTGCTGTACGAAAAATACGCGGATATCGTGATCGATGAGACGGGGCTCAGGATCCGCCAGGTGGCGGAGAAGATCCTGGACGCCGTCGGCAGGGAGGACAGAAATTGAAAAAGGAAGTCTGGAAGGGCGGAAACATGCTCTATCCCGTGCCCGCGGTCATGGTGAGCTGCGCGGACAGTACGGGGAGATCCAACATCCTGACCATTGCCTGGGCGGGAACGGTCTGCACCAATCCCCCCATGGTCTCCATCTCCGTGCGCCCGGAGCGGTATTCCTATGACATTCTGAAGCAGAGCGGGGAGTTCGTCATCAACCTCCCGACGGATAAGCTGGCGCGGCAGACGGACGAGGCCGGGGTACGCTCCGGCCGGGACGGCGACAAGTGGGAGATGCTGGGCCTTACGCAGGAAAAGGCGGCAAAGGTTTCCGCGCCGCTCATTGCGGAGTGTCCGGTGAACCTGGAATGCCGGATAAAGGAGATCCTGCCCCTCGGGTCCCACCACATGTTCCTGGCGGAGGTCCTTGCGGTAGATGTCGACCCCGCGCTGCTTGATGCCTCCGGGAAGCTGGAGCTTTCCCGGGCAGGGCTTATCGTCTACTCCCACGGAGAGTATTATTCCCTCGGGAAGCTTCTCGGGACCTTCGGATACTCGGTCAGAAAGAAAAAGCGCCGGTGACTGCCGCGTTTCCGCGGCAAAGCGCCGGCTTTTTTTCTTTTCATTGGCAGACGGCCCGATTTGTGCTATAAATGCTGTAATGTGCAACCATTGTCTGAAAGGACAGGTGCGTATCAAATATCATCAGTTTCCCCCCAGGGGAATGTCAGGAGTGTTTTATGGAATCGTATCGTTTTGATTTCCGGAATCCGTGTCATGTCTTTTTTATCGGGATCGGCGGCGTCAGCATGAGCGGACTTGCGGCGATCCTTCTGAAAGAGGGCTTCCGTGTCAGCGGCAGCGATATGAAGGAGAGTGAGTTTACCCGGGATCTGGAAGAAAAAGGGGCAAAGGTGTACTACGGCCAGAAGGCGGAGAATCTTGCGGACGATGTGGACTGCGCGGTCTTTACCGCGGCGATCCACCCCGACAACCCCGAATTCCTCGCATGTAAGGAGCGGGGCATCCCGATGATGACCAGGGCAGAGTTCCTGGGGCAGCTCATGCGGGAATACGGATGCAGCATCGCGGTGAGCGGAACCCACGGAAAGACCACCACCACCGGCATGCTGTCCCACATTCTGACGGCGGCGGAGAAGGATCCGACCATCTCCATCGGCGGCGTGCTTCCGCTGATCGGCGGAAATATCCGCATCGGCGGGAACCAGACCTTCCTTCTGGAGGCCTGTGAATATACCAACAGCTTCCTGTCCTTCTACCCGACAATGGAGATCATCCTGAACGTCGAGGCGGATCATCTGGACTTTTTCAAGGACCTGGATGATATCCGGAACTCCTTCCGCCGCTTTGTCGGAAGGCTTCCGGAGGACGGCACGGTCATCATCAGCAGTGAGATCAGGAATTATGAGGAGATCGTCCGCGGGTTCCCGGGAAAGGTGATCACGGTGGGCCATGAAAATGCGGACGTCACCGCGGAGGAGATCATGCTGGACGAGTGGGCGCGTCCCTCCTTTGTCCCGGTGGTCTTCGGCGTGCGGGGAGAGCGGGTCTCCTTAAAGGTCCCGGGCATCCACAACGTGGGGAACGCGCTGGCGGCCATCGCCGCGGCCCATGTACTGGGGATCCCTCAGGAGACGGTGCGGGACAGCATCGCCGGGTTCGGCGGCGTCGACCGCAGATTTGAGATCAAGGGCGAACTGGACGGCGTAATGATCGTCGACGACTATGCACATCATCCTCAGGAGATCGAGGCTACGCTCAAGGCGGCGCTGCAGTGCCCCCACAAAACGCTGTGGGTCACCTTCCAGCCCCACACCTACTCCCGGACCAAGGCCCTCATGCCGGAGTTCGCGAAGGCCCTGTCCCTTGCCGACCGGGTGGTGCTGGCTGAGATCTATCCCGCACGGGAAACGGACAATCTAGGAGTCCATTCCTCTGACGTCGCGGCACTGATCAACGCCTCGGAACCGGGCAAGGCGGTGGCCCTGCCCAGCTTCGAAAAAATCGAGACCTATCTCCTCGAAAATCTTTCCCCCGGTGATCTGTGCATAACTATGGGTGCCGGAGACGTATATATTATCGGGGAAAACCTGCTCGGGAAGGCCAATGCCTGAGCATTTATCCACAGAATCCACAGCGAACGGCTGTCCACATGGTTGATAAACTTGTGGACAGCCGTTCCTCCGTTTTGATTCTCAACCCGCCCCGGCTGTGCTAAACTATCGTTACCCCTCCGGAGCCCCGGGAAAACAGATCCCCGGGAGAAGCCGGGCGGCTAAAATACAATCAGAAGGTGTGACGGTTCATGAGAATCGCGATTGATAATCTTCCGTCTGCCACCATGGTCCCGAATGAGTTTATCGACCGGATCATGCCGGCGGCAAACGGTGAATATGTAAAGGTGTTTCTGTATCTTCTCCGCCACAATGGGGAAGAGATCACCCCCGCGCATATCGCGGACGCCCTGGAACTGACCGAGGGTGATGTCCGCCGGGCCCTGATGCGCTGGCAGCGGGAAGGGCTGATCTCGGTCCCGCTGGATAACGGGAAAGCAGCGCAGGCGGCGCCGGAAACCCCGGCCCCGGCCGTGCAGGAATTGACGGAAAGCATCTCGGAAATTG